>Ga0209396_1000316_pt1 | contig 59921 bp, 48 predicted proteins | sample GOMGulsemesocosm_6_FD_184638 | JGI IMG/M metagenome (GOLD analysis project Ga0209396, IMG submission 184638) | Methane-oxidizing microbial communities from mesocosms in the Gulf of Mexico - GOM8C Gulf of Mexico (SPAdes) (version 2) | ecosystem: Environmental > Aquatic > Marine > Cold seeps... | reverse complement strand
TCTTCAAAAAGTTGTGCAAAATTTTCAGTCATAATGATTATATGAACTCAGTTTTTTAATCCAATTAACATACATGTTTCATGGGGTTATTAATAAAACCTAATGCATCCTTACGTTAGGTGATTTTGAAGCATTATTGCTTCGTTTACGTTAACTTGCCATTGGCAAATGTTAAAATATTAGCAACCACTTCATCAATAGAAAGGTCAGTAGAATCAACTGTTAACGCTCCTTCTGCAGGGATAAGTGGAGCGACCGTACGGGTCTGATCTCGCTCATCACGCTGACGTATGTCATCCAAAAGGCGCCCGATTTTAACATCAAAGCCTTTCTCTTTCAACTGATTAAATCGACGTTGTGCGCGTTCTTCTGCAGTTGCCGTTAAAAATACTTTAACTGGGGCATCAATAAAAACGACTGTGCCCATATCTCGACCATCGGCAACTAAGCCTGGAGCTACCTTAAAAGCACGTTGGCGACGCAATAACGCTTCACGAACACGAGGAAAAGCAGCAATTTTAGAAGCAATAGCTCCCACTTCTTCGGTTCGGATAGTGTGGCTAACATCTTCGCCTTCAAGAATGACTTTACCTTCGCCGTTTCCTGTAATTTCAAATTGCACATCTAAATGAGCGGCAATTGGAATCAAAGGCTCTTCTTCTTCAATCGACAAGTGATGATGTTGTGTTGCTACTGCAAGCACGCGATAAATAGCTCCGCTGTCAAGTAAGTGCCAACCAAGTTGCTCTGCAACTAGACGTGCGGCTGTGCCCTTACCTGCACCACTAGGTCCATCTATGGTTATTACCGGTATTTGTTCTATCATATTTTTATCTAAACTAAAGGAAGTTAAACTAAATTTTAATTTAATTTACGCTTGATTTAGTGTTAGTCCTACTTGGTTTGCTAAAGTGACAAAATTAGGGAACGAAGTCGCTACATTGTCACACTCTAAAATTTTAATTTCGCCAGATGCTCTCAATGAACTGATGGCAAAAGACATCGCAATACGGTGATCATCATGGCTATGAATAGTGCCCGACGATAATTGGCCACCAACAATGTCAATGCCGTCATCAAAAACGGTACAATCAATATCCAATTCAATTAATCCATCAGCCATCGCTTGAATGCGATCACTTTCTTTAACTCTTAATTCTTCAGCCCCACGTAAACGGGTTGTACCATTTGCACAAGCTGCGGCAATGAATATAGCGGGAAATTCATCAATGGCAAGGGGAACATCTCTATCTTCAATGTCTATCCCTTGTAACTGTGATGACTTCACCACAATATCTGCCACAGGCTCACCGCCAGCCATACGTTCGTTAGTAACCGTTAAATCACCATTCATTTGTTGCAAAATATTAATAGCACCAATGCGCGTAGGGTTCATACCGACATTACGAATCGTTAATTCACCTTCTTTGGCGATTAATCCTGCAACCATAAAAAATGTAGCCGAGGAAATATCACCTGGCACTTTAATATCACAAGCAGTCAATTTATGACCACCTTCAATGGATACTTTTTTACCGATAGGTGTATCTTCAACCGTTACGGGATAACCAAAAGCGGTTAACATACGTTCGGTATGATCGCGGGTAATACCTGGTTCTGTAACAGAGGTAACGCCTTTGGCGTACATGCCTGCCAATATGACACAAGATTTAACTTGTGCACTTGCCATAGGTAAGTCGTAATGAATAGCAGATAATGCTTCATTGTGCTTAACCCCCTCACAAATAACAGGAGGTGTACCATTTTCAGCGGCAGAAATACTAGCACCCATTAACTTTAACGGATCTACAACACGCTTCATTGGGCGTTTATTTAATGAACTGTCGCCGGCCATTTCAGATGAAAACTTTTGACCCGCAAGTAATCCTGACATAAGTCGAATAGTGGTCCCTGAGTTCCCAATGTCTAATGCACTTTTAGGAGCAGTTAGACCATGCAAACCTTTACCGTGAATAACAACATTTTGTTGTGCATCTGGACCTTCTATTTTTATGCCCATCGCTTTAAACGCATTCATTGTTGCTAAACAATCTTGTCCTGGTAGAAAACCAGAAACATGCGTAGTACCTTCGGCCAAAGAGCCAAACATAATAGAGCGATGCGAACATGACTTGTCACCCGGTACAGTGATATCTCCAGATAATTTTCCGGCAAGGCCTGTAGTGATAGTTAATGTTTTTTTTACTTGTGACATTTTTGTTCCAATACCTTTATTTTTGTCTTATCAGTAATTTTATAAATTACTTTTGATAAACAAACTAATTTCGCTTTAGCTATTCGTGCGTTAAAACAGCCTATTTAGTGTTCTAAGGTTACCGAGAATTCCCCGCCCCCTCGACTTCTACACATAGTAAGAAAATCTACTTCTTACGATTTACAATTTTGAGCTGAAAAATCCTTCATAAAAGCAACAAGTGCTTCTAAACCAGCTAATGGCATAGCATTATAAATACTCGCACGCATACCACCGACAATACGATGCCCTTTAAGTGCCATTAAACCACGTCCTTCGGCTTGCTTGAGAAATTCTGCATTTAAGGATTCATCAGTTAGCCAAAAAGGTACATTCATTAAACTACGAAATTGTGGTTCAATATTATTTTGATAAAAATCACTTTTATCTATATAGCCATACAAAAGTTCAGCTTTCTGTTTATTTACTTTCGAAATTTCTTTAACGCCACCCGCTTCTTTTAACCATTCGAAAACTAAACCGGCTAAATACCAAGCGTAAGTTGGTGGCGTATTATACATGGAATCATTTTTGGCTAATAACTGATAATTCATAATAGAAGGTGTCGTTGGCTGAGCGTTACCGAGCAAATCATTGCGAACAATAACTATTGTTAAGCCTGATGGACCAATATTTTTTTGCGCTCCTGCATAGATAAGTGCAAATTTTTCAACATCAATTTCATGAGAAAGAATTGTTGACGACATATCAGCAACTAATGGCACACCATTCGTTTCTGGTACATCAAACATTTCAATTCCGTCAACAGTTTCATTAGGACAGTAATGTACAAAGGCAGCGTTTGGATTTAAGTCCCATTGCTCACTGGATAAAACGTTTGTATCACCATCAACGTCACTAACGACGTTAATCTGCTTTATATCACCGTAATGCACAGCTTCAGCTGCAGCGGCTTTCGACCAAGAGCCTGAAATAATATAATCTGCCGACTTACCTTCCGGTAATAAATTCAAGGGGACAGCAGAAAACTGGCCTCGCCCACCACCATGACAAAACAGTACACTGTAGTTATTAGGAATGGACATTAAATCACGTAAGTCAGCTTCAGCTTTTGCAGCGACCGCCATAAATTCCTTACTTCGATGGCTTAATTCCATCACAGAGCTTCCTGTGCCTTGCCAGTTAATAAACTCAGCTTGTGCTTTTTTCATTACCGCTTGAGGTAACATTGCAGGGCCAGCACAAAAATTAAATACTTGAGACATATAACACAATACCTTCTATAAAAATGTTAAAACGCTTACATTGCACTTTATTTAATTTGATATTTTATTGGTTTAAATACCAATTTGATGAACTTTCTATCAAAACTTCTTTTATGAATTAAGAATGCTCATCAAATCAGATTTTGTACTTTTATGCGTGGTGGAGAGCTTCAAACAACCGTTTTTTTTGAACATAACAGCAAATATGCTCCTGCATTTGCTTAATACCGTTCATCCTGAACATAACAGCAAATATGCTCCTGCATTTGCTTAATACCCTTCATCCTGAACATAACAGCAAATAAACTCTCACTTATGTTTAATAAAGTTATTCCTGAACATAAAAAGGGCGGTAATTAACCGCCCTTTTATTTAATGATTAACAATAACTACTCGTTATCACCTTCATCAAGCGGTTCATCATCACTTTCTACGTCTTTTAACGCTTCTGTTGATGTATTTTCCGTTTCTGATGACTCTACTGACTCTGCAGAAGCTTCTTCTGTTCCCTCTGGAACATCCTCACCTTCAACTTCTTCAATTTCATCAATACGTTGCAATGCAACAACATGTTCATCTTCAGCTGTACGGATAATTCGAACACCTTGGGTATTACGACCGATAACACTCACTTCTTTAACTCGTGTACGTACGAGTGTTCCGTTATCTGTAATAAGCATTATTTCGTCTAAGTCTTCAACTTGAACAGCACCAACAACAGGGCCATTACGGTCGCTAACTTTAATAGAAACAACACCTTTAGTCGCACGGCTTTTCGCTGGGTATTCGGTTAACGCAGTACGCTTACCAAAACCATTTTCTGTAATCGTTAATATTGGGCCGTCGTTTTTAGGCACAATAAGCGATACAACTTTTTGATCACCTTCTAACTTAATACCACGAACACCAGTACCGGTACGACCGATAGGTTTTAATGCCCAACGTTCTTCACCCGTCTCTTCATCTAACTTAATTTCGCCTGTTTCACTATCGCGAAGTTTTTCATTAAAACGGACAACTTTACCCGCGTCTGAGAACAACATAATATCATTGTAACCGTCAGTAATAGCAACACCAATTAAGGTATCGTCATCACGTAAGTTAAGGGCGATTATACCGTTAGCACGCTGATTTTTATAAGCAGTTAGTGCTGTTTTCTTCACAGTACCTGATGCCGTTGCCATGATAATAAACTTGTCTTCTTCGTATTCACGTACCGGTAAAATAGCCGTTATACGCTCCCCCTCATCAAGTGGTAAAATATTAACAATTGGACGACCACGTGCAGTTCGACTTGCTAATGGAAGTTGGAATACCTTCAACCAATAAAGTTTACCGCGATCTGAGAAACATAAAATTGTATCGTGGGTATTAGCAATTAATAAACGTTCGATGAAATCTTCTTCTTTCATCTTAGTTGCAGCTTTACCTTTACCACCACGACGCTGTGCTTGATAGTCACTTAATATTTGGTACTTAACATAACCTTCATGCGATAAGGTCACTACTACGTCTTCTTCTGTGATCAAATCTTCCATTGATAAGTCATGCGAAGCATTAGTAATTTCAGTACGACGTTCATCACCAAAATCATCTCGTATAACTTCTAATTCTTCACGAATAATTTCCATTAAACGCTCAGGAGAACCTAAGATATGCAATAACTCAGCAATAATATCTAATAATGCTTTGTATTCAGATAAGATTTTTTCATGTTCTAAACCAGTTAACTTATGTAAACGAAGGTCTAAAATCGCTTGCGCTTGTTGTATTGTTAAGAAGTATTGGCCATCTTGAATACCAAATCCTTCTTCAACCCACTCAGGACGTGCAGCATCATCGCCAGCAGCGCTAAGCATTTCAGCAACATTACCTAAATCCCAACCACGAGCAAGCAGTTTTTCTTTTGCTTCACTTGGCGTTGGTGAGTTTTTAATTAACTCAATAATTGGGTCAATATTAGCTAAAGCAATTGATAAGCCTTCAAGTAAATGCGCGCGTTCACGAGCTTTACGTAATTCAAATATTGTACGGCGAGTAACAACTTCACGGCGATGAAGAATAAACTCTTCAAGCATTTCTTTAATATTGAATAATTTAGGTTGGCCGTTTGTTAATGCCACCATATTCAAACCAAAAGACACTTGCATTTGAGTCAGTTTGTATAAGTTATTCAAAATAACTTCACCCACTTCGCCACGCTTAACTTCAATCACCATACGCATACCGTCTTTATCAGACTCATCACGTAGGGCTGAAATACCTTCAAGGCGTTTTTCTTTTACCAGTTCGGCCATTTTTTCAATGAGGCGAGCTTTATTAACTTGATAAGGTAATTCATGAACAACAATAGTTTCTTTACCCGTTGTTTCATGAACTTCAATATCAGCACGGGCACGAATTTTAATTTTTCCGCGGCCGGTACGATATGCTTCTTCAATACCAGCACGACCACTAATGATACCTGCCGTAGGAAAATCTGGGCCAGGTATATGTTCTAAAATTTCTTCGAAAGTCAAATCACTGTTGTCAATTAACGCCAAACAGCCATTAATAACTTCCGTCAAATTATGCGGAGGGATATTCGTTGCCATACCAACAGCGATACCTGAAGTACCGTTGACTAATAAATTAGGTATACGCGTTGGCATAACTGCTGGAATATGTTCAGTACCGTCATAGTTAGGTACAAAATCAACGGTCTCTTTATCAAGGTCTGCTAAAATAGAGTGAGCTATTTTGGACATCCTGATTTCGGTATAACGCATTGCTGCTGCGGAATCACCATCAACCGAACCAAAGTTACCTTGACCATCCACCAACATGTAACGCAACGAAAATGGCTGCGCCATACGTACAATGGTATCGTAAACTGCGGTATCACCATGAGGATGATACTTACCGATTACATCGCCAACGACACGCGCTGACTTTTTGTATGGTTTGTTGTAGTCATTACCTAATACGTTCATCGCAAATAATACGCGACGATGCACTGGTTTCAAGCCGTCTCGTACATCTGGTAATGCACGCCCTACGATTACGCTCATCGCGTAATCTAGATAAGATTTTTTCAGCTCATCTTCAATATTGACGGGTGCAACATTTTTTGCCAAATCGCTCATAAATCGATGGTATCCCTTAACTTAGAAAGAATTTTGAAAGTTTTTTTCGAAATTATTATTATTTAATTAACACAGCATACTAGCATAGTTTTAATGAGATGCCATACCGCTTTATTGCTTAGGGGGTACTTAAAATATCACCATGGAAAAGTCACCTATTTTCAACTGATTAATTATTGCCCAACAAGTCAGTGCAACCAATAGTCTATTACAACTACAGGGCTTTTTTCTGTTCAAATATCCGCCGTTTATCTACTGCTTTTTCGGTAATGTTTTTATCTAAGGCTTTACCATGTCCGAGCAAAAAGTAAATTTCAGCGATAACAAATAATGGTCCAATTAAAAGCTGATTGATATCATCAAAAAATGCAGGTTTAGCTTTTTCATAATGATGTCCTATAAATTGAATAATCCAACCAACCACGAAAACAATAAAAGCAATTAAGGTGTGATGTTCCATCGTCACGACAAAATGAACACTCCACATTAACGGGCCAAATAATACTAAGGCTAATAAAGCTAATGGGGCAGAAAGCAGTAAATAATAGATAAAGATAAATACCGACAAGATTGCGGTCAAAGTAAATTTGATACTTTGATTACCGAAAACCTCATTGAGTGTTGATGGCTCTATTTCAAAATTTACACCTGCCAATAACAGAGCAATCGCCCAGATGATCATGGGAACACCAATAAAGTGTGTACGAATATTTTTTCTATTTAAATGAACACTCTTGTAAGTAGATAGTTGCTCTATAGCTGATTTCATTTTACCTCTATTATTTATCTCATCGTACCTGTTGAGTCATAACTTATATCTATGTCGATAATTTTTCAACCATCAAAATATGTATATATATAAACATTTGTAAATAAGCTCTTAATCCATATCAATAAACTAACGAGTCAGTACTAGGCGTAGCAAACGCTTTAGTTTAGAATCGCCAACAATGATTTTATAAGGTAATGAGAATTCAATGTCGACAACCACTCGTTCAACAACTGTAAATGTAAATAAAGAAGAGATTGCTAAATTTGAAAAAGTAGCAAGCCAGTGGTGGGAACTAGATGGTGATTTCAAACCTTTACATCAAATCAATCCTATTCGTCGACAGTTTATTTGCCAGCATGTCGGGGATATTTTCGGTAAAAAAATTATTGATGTTGGCTGTGGTGGCGGAATTTTAGCTGAAAGCCTTGCACAACTAGGTGGTGACGTAACGGGTATAGATTTAGGCGAAGAGCCCCTAAATGTTGCTAAGTTACATGCTTTAGAAACAGGTGTGAAAGTTGATTACCAAAAAATTCCAGCCGAAGATAAAGCCAGTCAGCAACCTGAAACCTTTGATGTAGTAACCTGTATGGAAATGCTAGAACATGTGCCCGATCCTGCTTCAATTATCCAAGCGTGTGCGCAAATGGTGAAGCCTGGCGGTTATGTTTTTTTCTCAACACTTAATAAATCAATCAAATCTTATTTATTCGCCATTGTTGCCGCTGAAAAAGTGCTAAAAATAGTACCCGATGGTACTCATGATCATAACAGTTTCATTCGCCCTTCCACCTTAATTGGCTGGGCTGAGTCCTTTGATCTTAAATGTATAGATGCCGCAGGTATTCATTACAATCCACTCACAGAGAACCATAAACTTATTTCATCTCTTGATGTAAATTACATTCTTTGTTGTCAAAAAGTTTAAGGTCTATAGGTAAATTTATGAATAGTAAAATTTCAGCGGTATTATTTGATCTTGATGGCACATTACTAGACACCGCAAATGATTTAGGTGAAGCCCTTAATTATGTTTTGAGAAAACATGGTTTGCCCGAAGTTACTCGGGAGCGCTACCGCCCGATAGCTTCTGATGGCGCATTAGGCTTATTAACACTCGGTTTTGCTGATACCTTAAAAGATTTTAGCTATGAGCAATTACGTGCAGAGTTTTTAGCTTATTATGAAGAGAATATCGCTGTACACACTTGTTTATACCCACAAGTGTCTGAGTTACTCTCTACTTTAGACAGTAAAAAAATTCCTTGGGGCATTGTTACCAATAAACCTGAAGGTTTAACAAGAAAGTTATTACCGCATTATCCACAATTCAAGCAATGTTTGTCACTTATTGGTGGTGATACCTTAGCTAATAGAAAGCCACACCCTGAACCTATACTAAAAGCATGTCAGGAAATATCGGTAGCCAGCGAACAATGCTTATATGTTGGTGATGCACTACGCGATATTCAAGCTGGAAACAATGCAAACGCAACAACCGTCATTGCAAAGTGGGGTTATATATTAGCGAGCGAAGATTGTACAATTTGGCAAGCTGATCATCATGCAGAGACACCATCAGATGTTTTATCGTTCATTAAATAACCGCCCAAGCAAAAACCAAGTAAGCCGTTGTTTTTATTAGTAATTAACGTTAACCTTACAAATATTCGTTAAAGTTGTAAAAATTTATTTAAATAATTTTACAGGCTAAAATTAATTTAAAAAAAGCGTTGCGTTTCTGTAATATCAAAAATAAAAAGCACTAGTAAGTTAGTTGTTACTAACTGAACTTTGACTCTAATGATTCTTATCAAAAACCTTGGTGTTTATCACTTGCAAAAACGAGCAAACCTCATTATCTTGTGATCAGTTTTTAGAAAAACCCTATATATAGTGTATTTGTTGTTCAGATGATTTTTTATGCTGTTATGCACTTTCAGGGGAATATAATAATAACAATGTTCATCTAAATTCGTTTGTTAATAACCAAACTTACCTTGAACATAACTATCGGCATAAATAATAAATTACAGGCTTTTCATGAATAATAATCTTTTTGTAACCAAGCGCAACGGCAAAAGAGAACTCATCGATTTAGAAAAAATCCATCAAGTTATCGCATGGGCCGCAGAAGGCCTCGATAACGTTTCGGTGTCACAAGTTGAACTAAAATCTCACATTCAATTTTATGATGGCATTAAAACATCAGATATTCATGAAACCATTATTAAGTCTGCTGCAGATCTTATCTCGGAAGAAACACCTGATTATCAATATTTATCTGCTCGCTTAGCTATATTCCATTTACGTAAAAAAGCGTATGGACAGTTTGAGCCACCTAAATTATATCCTCATATAGTGAATATGGTAGAAACAGGAAAGTATGACCAGCATTTAATCCTTGATTATACTGAAGACGAATTTGAACAAATGGAACGATTTATTGTTCACCGTCGTGATTTAGACTTCAGCTACGCAGCAGTGAAGCAGTTAGAAGGTAAATATCTTGTTCAAAACCGTGTAACTGGCGAAATTTATGAAAGCGCACAATTTTTATATGTTTTAGTTGCCGCTTGTTTATTTGCTAAATATCCAGCTGAAACGCGTTTAAAATATGTTGAAGGCTTCTATAACGCTATTTCAACCTTTAAAATATCACTACCGACACCAATTATGGCTGGTGTTCGTACCCCTACTCGTCAATTTTCATCTTGTGTGTTAATAGAATGTGGCGATAGCTTAGATTCAATAAATGCTGCCTCTAGTTCAATTGTGAAATATGTATCGCAACGAGCAGGTATTGGCATTAATGCAGGCCGTATTCGCGCTTTAGGCAGCACGATACGTAACGGTGAAGCATTTCATACGGGTTGTATTCCATTTTTCAAACATTTTCAAACAGCCGTTAAAAGCTGTTCTCAAGGTGGTGTTCGAGGCGGCGCCGCGACATTATTCTACCCACTTTGGCATTTAGAAGTTGAAAGCTTACTAGTGCTTAAAAACAACCGTGGTGTTGAAGAAAACCGTGTTCGTCATTTAGACTACGGTGTTCAATTTAATAAGCTAATGTACACTCGCTTAATCAAAGGTGGGTCTATTACCCTATTTAGCCCAAGTGATGTGCCTGGTCTTTACGATGCGTTTTTTGAAGACCAAGAAAAATTTGAAGAGCTTTATGTTAAATATGAAGCTGATAATTCAATTCGTAAGAAGTGTATTAAAGCCATTGAGTTATTCACATTATTTGCTCAAGAGCGTGCTAGCACTGGTCGAATTTATTTACAAAATGTTGATCACTGTAATACTCATAGCCCGTTCGATCCTAAGCAAGCGCCTATTCGCCAAAGTAACTTATGTTTAGAGATTGCTTTACCGACACAGCCAATGGATGACATTAACGATCCAAAAGGCGAAATAGCCCTTTGTACATTGTCAGCCTTTAACTTAGGTGCAATCGAAAGTTTAGATGAACTAGAAGGTTTATCAGACCTAGCTGTTCGTGCACTCGATAGTTTACTTGATTATCAAAACTACCCAATGCCAGCAGCATACAATGCAACCATAGGTCGAAGAACATTAGGTATAGGTGTAATAAACTATGCATATTACTTAGCTAAAAACGGCGTTTATTATTCAAACGGTAGTGCAAATAACCTAACTCACCGTACGTTTGAAGCGATACAGTTTAACCTATTGAAAGCGTCAAACGAATTAGCTAAAGAACAAGGTGCTTGTCCTAAATTTAATGAAACACGCTTATCGCAAGGTATTTTACCAATCGACACCTATAAAAAGTCGATTGACGACATCACTGGTGAACCACTTCATCTTGATTGGGAAGGATTACGTGCAAGCATTAAGAAACATGGTGTAAGAAACTCTACTGTTTCCGCATTAATGCCTTCAGAAACATCATCGCAAATCTCAAATGCAACAAACGGTATTGAACCGCCACGAGGTTTAATCAGCGTAAAAGCAAGTAAAGACGGCGTATTAAAGCAAGTTGTGCCTGAGTACCAAAGATTAAAAGATAACTATGAGTTGCTTTGGAATATTCCATGTAATGAAGGCTACTTAGAGCTAGTTGGTATAATGCAGAAATTTATTGACCAAACGATTTCAGCCAATACAAACTACGACCCGTCAAGATTTGAAGGCGGTAAAGTACCCGTAAAGCAAATTTTAAAAGATATTTTAACCGCTTATAAATTAGGGGTTAAAACAATGTATTACCATAATACACGTGATGGTGCCTCTGAGAATATGATTGAGCTAGAAGACGACGACTGTGAAGGCGGCGCGTGTAAAATATAGCTAATCGAATAAACTTGAAGCTTTTTTTGCTATCAACAAAGAAGCTTCAAGTTTTGTTAATAATAATAAAAATTCACTTAAAAAATAAAATTTCGATAATAGGCTATGTCCAGCATGCTTGTTATCAAGGAGAAAAAAATGTCGTACACCACGTTTAACCAAACCCCTAATAATGCGCTTCTTGAGCCTATGTTTTTAGGGAATAGTGTCAATGTGTCACGATATGATCAACAACGTTTTATTGCTTTCGAGAAATTAATTGAAAAGCAATTAAGTTTTTTTTGGCGCCCTGAAGAAGTGGATGTTTCCAAAGATAGAGCTGATTGGCAGAGTTTAACGGATTCAGAAAAGCACATTTTTATTTCCAACTTAAAATACCAAACATTACTTGATTCTATGGCTGCTCGCTCTGTCAATGCAGTATTATTGCCTTTAGTTTCTTTACCCGAAGTTGAAACATGGGTAGAAACATGGGCATTTAGTGAAACGATTCATTCTCGCTCATACACTCATATCTTAAGAAACTTATTTTCAGACCCAAGTGAAGTGTTTGACGATATCATGGTTAACCCTGCGATATTAAAGCGTGCTGCGAGTATCGCTAAATATTTTGATTCAGTGATAATAACCACACAACTTCTCCAATCTCAAGGTGAAGGCACGTATGAAGTTAACGGCGAAACCATTGAAGTATCAACACGTAAATTAAAAGAACGATTATACCTTGCTGTATGCTCTGTTAATGCATTAGAAGCTATTCGATTTTATGTGAGTTTTGCTTGTTCTTTCGCTTTTGCAGAGCGTGAATTATTAGAAGGAAATGCAAAAATCATCAAACTGATTGCACGTGATGAAGCATTGCATTTAACTGGTACACAACACATTTTAAATAACTGGTTGTCTGGTCGTGATGACCCTGAGATGAAAGAAATTTCTGAAGAAATGAAGCAAGAAGGTTTGCAAATTTTCCTTGATGTTGTAGATCAAGAAAAAGAGTGGGCAGAATACTTATTCAAAGACGGCTCTATGATAGGCTTAAACGCACAAATATTAAATCAATATATCGAATACATCAGTAACCAGCGTTTAACCGCGATTGGCTTTGATGCACAGTTTGATATCAAGAGTAATCCATTACCTTGGATGAACGCTTATTTGGTTTCAGACAATGTACAAGTAGCACCACAAGAAACTGAGATATCAAGCTACTTGGTTGGCCAAGTAGACTCTTCTGTTTCCAGTGATGATTTTGATGGCTTTGATCTTTAAGAACTGAATATCCCAATCATGCTTTCATTTTACATCATTAGCACTTTTAGCGCCTAAGCCTATTATATGAAAAGTGCTAATGATCGTTCAAATTGCCAGCACCCGGCTGAATCCTCTGAAATAATACCGATTATCAATGTTGAAGGTAAAAATATACCTTTTCATAAAGAAGATAAAACGTTACTTAACTGCTTAGAGAAATCAGATGTGGAAGTGCATTATCACTGTCGCGATGGATTTTGTGGGGCGTGTCGAGTAACACTCGTTGAAGGTGAAATTTTTTATCCTAATGGTGAACCGCTTGCTTTTGTTGGCCAAGGTGAAATTTTGCCTTGTTGCTGTATCCCAGCAAGCGATATTAAACTTATGATTGAGTAAGCTTTATCTCATACTCTTTATTACCATTAGAGTTGATCTCCTAGCTGGGCTTCAATACCACTTAGTATTTTGACCAACTCAGATGCCGCTGAATTAAATAATGATTGATAACTACTTTTCTCAGCTATATTTATCGCTACATCTAATGCTTTTGTATATTCAAACAGTTTCATCGCTCCAACAGAACAGGCAACACCTTTTAAAGTATGCACCAAATGCTTACAGGCATCTTGATCGTCACTAGTAATCGCCTGCTGAATTTTTTCTTTATCTTTGGCATGATCCTCATAAAACATTACCAGTATTTCAGCAAATAAACTATCATCACCAAGCACATTGCCAACGCCTATTTGGTAGTCAATACCAGGGTATTTTTCGCCAGAAGTATTTTTCTCTACAATTAACGAATTTTCATTAAGGGAAGCAAGCGTATCATCATAAAGCTTAACTTGATTGCGGCCGCTTTCTTTAGCTTGATATAAACTAATATCTGCTTTTTTCAATAAATCATCCAAACTTATTTCCGCACCTTGCCCGAGCGACAAACCAATACTTACCGTTGTAGTAATATATTCAACTTTAGCGTCAGTCAGTGTAATATCAGTATTTTCTAGCGTAGATCTAAAACGATCGCAAGCAATGGTTGCATTTTCTGCCGAGGTATTTGGCATACATACGGAAAATTCCTCTCCCCCTACTCGTCCAAGAATATCGTAATCTCTAAAGCATTCACTCATCACCTCTGCAAACTTAACTAGTACTTTGTCTCCTACGTCATGTCCATAATTATCATTAACCGCTTTGAATAAATCGATATCTAACATCGCGATAACCATGGGTAGGTTATTACGTTTAGCCAAACTTACGGCTTTGTGCGCTAAATCATCAAAGCAACCTCGGTTATTAAGACCTGTTAAGAAATCTGTTTTAGCGAGTGATTCTAATTCTAAGGTTTTTTCTAGTAGACGAAGTGATGTTCTCAACCTTGCTAACAATACTTTAGGAATATACGGTTTGGTTACGTAGTCATCAGCACCAAATTCGAGTGCGGCAACAATTTGATCTTCATCATCTGAAGCTGATAGCATTATGACGGAAATATTTGATAACACGGGATGTGCTTTTAATTTTTGTAACATGGATAATCCCGAAATACCAGGCATATACATATCTAATAAAATAAGGTCAATATTTTGTTCTGCTAATATTTTAAGTGCAACTTCACCGCTATCAGCGGTAAAGACTTGGTAACCTTCTTCAGCTAAGTCGAATTCCAATAGCATTAACGTGTCTCTAGCATCATCAACAGCAAGAATATTGTATTGTTTATTGATATTCATTTAGGCTCCTTTTAACTCCTTGGTTATCGAAACATCAAATTCATTTAATTGTGAAATAAATAAATCAAATTCTGTCACAAAGTTTACCTGTAAAGCAGCTAATTCTTCATTATTTTGCACTTTCGCCGCTTTTTCAATGCTCTGGGCTAAGTTAGCGACATTTATTCCCCCTAAATTTCTACTTGAACCTGTGATTTTATGCGCCAGGGAAATAATATCTGCCCATAATCCTTTTTCCATAGCCGTTATTAATTGATCTTTAATTTCCGGAACGTCTTCTGTAAACATCTTAGTAATTTTCACCGCCAAAGTTGTGTTAGATCTAATACGCTTTAAAAATCCTTTTTTATCCCAAACAAGGCTTTCGTTTTCCGTTTGTTCACTATGCACTTCACCAATTTGAGTCGTCGTTGTTGAAGAGGTTTCCTCTAGTTCAGTCAAGTCACTTTTATCAACGCCTAGCCAATTAGAAATTTTTTCATGTAAAATACCAGCATCAACCGGTTTAGTTGCATAATCACTCATACCCGCCGATAAACATTTTTCTTTATCGCCTTTCATCGCATTAGCTGTCATAGCAAGAATCGGAATTTCCCGATGAATTTCTTTTGCTTTCCCTGCTCTAATCGCTTTTGTGGCCTCATATCCATCCATTTCAGGCATTTGGCAATCCATAATCACAAGTTGGTATGGAGAGTCTTCCGGTGAGCTATTTAAAGCAACCAGAGCTTCTATGCCATTCCCAGCAACATCAGCAGATAAACCAATATTAGATAATACGCCTAAAATAACAGCTTGATTAATTCTATTATCTTCAACAAGTAATAACCGAGTATTTTTATCTATATATTTATTAATTTTTGGTCGTTTCATAGCATGAAGATTATGCCGGGTAATTATTGGGCTAATTGACTTCATCGCTTGCCCATCACCTAAAACGACCGTTAAGGCATCAAACAAATCAGAAGTTGTTGTTGGCTTAGGGAAATAAGCTGAAAAACCTAATTTTGCAAAGAAGTCAGCATCGCCACGTTCACTCATTGAAGTCATCATAATAAGCTTTGTATGCTTAGTCTTATTGTGATTTTTCAAGCGCTCCCCTAATGTAGCACCATTCATACCTGGCATTTGCATATCAAGAATAGCAGCATCAAAAAAGTCAGCGTCATGAGCTTCAACTTTATCTAAGGCACTAAAACCATCTTCAGCCTCAATAACTTTAGCTCCCCATAGCGAGAGCTGTCCATTTAAAACGGCCAGATTTGTCATGTTGTCATCAACAATTAATATTTGCTTCCCTGTTACATCAACAAAAGGCATAACATTAGGAGATTGTTCACTTTTATCAAATATAACATTAAAAGTAAAAGCACTTCCTTTATCTTCTTCACTACTCACTGATATATCACCATACATTAGTTCGCATAATTGTTTAACAATGGCTAAACCTAATCCTGTCCCTCCATATTTTCGTGTAGTTGATGCATCTACTTGAGTAAAGGAGTCGAATAAACAATTAACTTTATTGGCAGGAATTCCAATGCCTGTATCTGAAATAGTACAAGTAAATTGTAGTTTTGATTGTACTTCTTTTATCGCTACCTTTATCAATACTTCACCCGAGTCAGTAAATTTTATTGAATTACCCACCAAGTTAGACAGTATTTGACGTAAACGGCTAGGATCTCCTTTCACCATAGCAAACTCAATATCATTCACATCAAGAATTAATTCTAAGCCCTTCTCTTGTGCTTTTATTGCCATTGATTCTGCAAAATCACCCAGTTGGGTACGAATATCAAAATCAAGTATTTCTAATTCTAGCTTACCGGCTTCTATTTTTGAAAAGTCTAAAATATCATTTATCAATGATAATAAAGATTGTGCACTCGAGCTTGCAAGCTGTAAGTGGTGGGATTGCTGCTTGTCTAGCTCACTTTGTTCTAAGAGTCCTAGCATACCTAAAACACCATTCATTGGTGTGCGAATTTCATGACTCATACTCGCAAGAAATTGAGAACGTAATAATAAAGCATGTTCAGCCATATCAAGGGCATCTTGTTTGAGTTCTTGTAAGTTACGTTGTTCAGTAATATCTCGATGAGTACCGACAACTCTGAAATTATGCTCTTGGTCATCTTTTAAAACTTGTGCATGTGTTTCGACATACTTAACCGCTTGATTGGCTAAAACAATACGGTATTCAAAATGAAGGTCTTGGCCACTTTTAGCCACTTGACTAAACTGTTCTTCAACAAAGACTATATCTTCGTGATGTACGGCTTTTCGCCAAACTTTTTCTGGCGATATTTTAGTATCAGAATTAATCCCAAAAAGGTCATACATGCGTTTATCCCAATTACTGATCCCCGTATTCATATTGTAATCCCATACACCTATTTTAGGTGCAGACAAAGCAAAATCTAAGCGCCATGCCATTTCTTTAGCTTCTTGAATACCACGTCTATTCTCTGCTTCTAATAGTTTACTCACGGTAATATCTCGAATTAAGCCAGTAAAAATAACACCTTCAGGAGTTTTTACTTCACTAAGACTCAAGTACATAGAAAACTTTTCACCATCCTTTCTTAAAGCGGGTAATTCAAGCGATTTTCCTATTACTTTACTCGTACCGCAACGTAAGTAGTTTTGTAAATATTCATCATGATTTGCAGCATAACTTCGTGGCATTAGCAGAGAAACATTTTTACCTAAAACCTCAGTTTCTTGATAGCCAAATATTTTCTCTGCTGCATGATTAAATGCAATTATTTCTCCCTGTTCATTAATATTAATCACGGCATCAACAATTGAATTTAAAATGGCATGTAACTTAGCTAAAGCTACTTCAGCACGTAGCGTTTCATTTTTTTGGTCAGCCGATTTCTGTTCCACTTTATTCAATAAATTTTGAAAGCTTCTCGCTAAAATACCAATTTCATCATTTTCTTTAATCGGTAACTTACCAATTTTACCCTGATCTTCATATTGAGAAACACTTCGTGTCATTAATAATAAAGCTCTAATAAGACTCTTTGAAGCGATAATCGAGAAGGCTAAACTTAATAAAACTAGCGACATACTGAGCATAAGAGTTCGGAAACGCATATTTTCTAATGCTTTAATATAAGTGTGATTAGCATTTCCTATCACTAGGTGTAATGGATCCATTTGACCAAATTCCGAAAACTCCAGCTTTGAGTAGTAGGCGAGTCCATAATTTCCATCAACTATTTTATGAATAGGTGCATTGGAGAGAGCTTCTTGCTCTGGTGAAATTGAATCAAGTATTGAAAAGCGACTTGAGAGTGTTTTGTTACTTTTATTATCAGCTTCAGTGGGGTAATAGATAAAATCACCTTGTGAATTCGCTAAATAAAAGTGAACTTTCTCTAATGAACGCGCTTTAAGCTCCTGAATAAATAACGAAAAGTTTATTTCAACCGCGACAACGGCAGACAGATCTTTATTATCATTAAATATGGGTATTCCTAGAAAAACTGAGCTTTGAACAGTCGCGTCTGACTGATTATTTTGGTAGATAATTTCGGAGTAATCAACATCGCCATTATTTTTAGATAATACGCCTTTTAGGGAGCCAAACTGAATATTCTTTCTGAGTTGCAGCGGAGGTATAGCTGTTACTTGCCCATTCTCATTTTGTACACTTACAACAGCGTGAATATTATCTTCAATAATTAAGTAACTTATTTTTTTATATATCGACTTATTCTTTAAAAACTCAACAAATATTGCCTGTAGCCTCTGCTGCCACAGCAACAGGTCTACTGTATTGGTATCTTCAATAGATTGAATAATTCCCTGTATGGGCGGCATGTTACTCAAAAAACTAATGTCACGTGCACTTTCACGGTAAAAATTTTCTATCAAGGGTTTTATTATTTGGCTTTCAATTTTTAGCTCGGCAATTGCCTGTTTTTTCACTAATTGTTGACTTTCAATATAAAAAACCACACCAACAGTTGTCGCAATAAAAAGTGATATTGCAAAGCCGGCAAGCGGAATTTTTATCGCTAAACTACTCAGCGATTTTCCAGAATAAAGTGTCTTCATAGCTTTTATTGGACTGCTCATTGGCTGTATATCATTTTCAGGTGAGCTTCTTTTCTATTTAGATAAATTAAGCTAAATGCGAATAAAAAGTTTAGCTTTAAAAAATGTACTAAAATAGAAGAACAACAGAAAATAAACATTAATATTAAATAAATAAGCTGTTTATCTATTTTTTCCCTATAAATAACATCTACCCTTTCGCCCATAGTTTTTTTCCTAAATTCAATTGTTTTCAATTAAAAAGGCTGCCAGCTCTTTAGAATTAAAAGGTTTTCGTAATACAGGGTAATGCCATTGTTTATCTTCTTCCGCGATATAGCCACTGATAGAGTAAATACGAATATCCGGAAATTTTGCTTTAACGAGCTCAACGGCTTCTCGACCCGAAATATCAGGTAAAATCATGTCAGTAATAAAAAAGTCAAAATATTGTTCACTTGCTAATATTTTAATCAAATCAATTTTATTATCCGTATGTTGAGCTATAACGCCTTCACTTTCTAAATACAAAGCAACAAATTCAGCGATACTAATTTCATCATCCAAAACAAGAACACGTTTACCCTGCATATTTAATTTACTTGCTGGGCAAAGAAATGGGGTTGGTTTTTTCACAACGACTCTGCATTTAAAAATAAGGGTAAAGTGCGCCCCGCCTAATGAACCATGCCCTTCAAGTTGAATGTGACCATTATGCTTATATACAGTACTATAAACATTAGCTAGACCAATACCATTGCCCTTGTTTACTGATTTACTACTATAAAAGGGGTCAAACACCTTAGTCAAATTTTCTTGCTCAATGCCTATACCACTGTCTTGTACGTGAATTTCAAGACGCTTTTCTTCATTGATATTAGCAGATATTTCTATTTGTCCCATTAATCCTTGTTCTCGAATAGCATCTTGAGAATTTAGAACTAAGTTCAGTAATATATTAATAAACTCACCTTGAGGAAAGTTTATTTCACAGTGTACATCTTCAATATTCACTCTGAAGTCAATAGTTGAAAGTAACAGTTGTTTAAATAGGTACTGATTGTCTAAAATTTCTTGCATCGGATCAAATTTGATCACTTTAATGGTCGGTTTACGTGTAAAGGCGAGTAAACGCTCTGTAACACTTTTTCCTTTATCAATAGCGTTCTTTACTCGTTCAATATATTTTGATATGTCTCGTTCACCCTGGGCGAATTTAATTTCCAACATTTCTGTTGCCCCTAAAGCTACCCCAAGAACATTATTTATATCATGAGAAACGTTACCAAAAGTATTACCTAACAAGGCTAAGCGATTACTAATAATTTGCTGCTGATCTTTGCGAAATTTATCGGTGACATTTTCCACTATCCAAATATAAATACCCTCATCTGCTTCAAATGTAACGGATAAGTCAAATACCGACGTATATTTATCAAAACTGATGTTAATCTTCTTAAATTGTCCGCACTCTTTAGCTTTACGTTTAAAAGCCAGATAATCAGTAATACTAAAATTAACATAATTAAAAAGTACCGAACTACTATGCGCCGTATTCGGCGTCAAATCTTGATAAACAACATTATCTTTTTCATCAATAAAAAACACAGGTACTTTTATGGTGTAATTCACCATAGCGAGTAGTTTTAATTTTTCAAATACATCTTCAGATTTAGTAATATCTTTAAAAACGCCAAACACACCCACAACTTCACCAGCCGTATTGAGCTCGATTTCACCAACGCATTCCACTTTAACCTTTCTACCAAGACTATGTTTTATCACGCTTTTAAAATGAAAACCTTGTTTATTAGCAATAGCATATTCTAAATGATTACGAACTTTACTTTGTTCATCATCAATATAAAAATGGATAGCAGTGTTAACGCTAGGACGATAATTAGTTGGGTCAACGCCATGAATTTTATACAGCTCTGTCGACCAATACAGTGTTTTTTCCACACAATCCATACGCCAATGTCCCGACTGATTTAAGCCTTCAGCAAGAGATAAATAATTATTCTTCTCTCTTAGCTTTTCAACTAACTGGTAGTTCTCAGTAACATCTTTTATTGACCCAAACATTTTATAGGCACGATCGTCTTTATATTCGATGATTTTACCAAAAACAGTTAACCATTTAGTAACACCTTGTTCTGTGGTGATAGGCAAGGTTGGATTGATGCAGGGCGTTTCCCCGATAAAATGAGCTTTAACTTGTCGGCTAAGTTTTTCTAGATCCTCTTTTTTTACTAACTTGTCACAAAAAGAAACCGGCCCCAAAAAAGATTCGGCATCATAGCCCAATGTTGCCATCACTTGTGCTGAGTAAAATATTGTTCCTTCAAAAATGTTCCATTCCCAAAAAGCCTCTTCTATACCATTTAATATTTTATGGGTGTGCTTCGATAACCTTAAAGAATCTGATTTAGGAGCAATATCACCTTGCTCATGATTCGTCTTAGCATCGCTTATGTCACTTAAAAATGAATCCATAATATAGGCAATATAACCGTCGGCAACTTCACTAATTTTTATCGTACAATTGAGTACCTCTTTAGATTTACTCAATAATATAATCTCCCTCACCCCAGACATAACACCAGAACCTAGTTGATAGTTTTGGCGAAATCTTACGTGCGAGTCAGCGAAAGCGTCAGGCAAGAGTATTTCTATTTTTTTCCCTTTGAGTTCTGAATATGAATAGCCAGAAAACCTTTCAGCCCAAAGGTTACAGCCAGTGATTGTACCTTCATGATCGGTTTGAACAACCGAAAAAGGTATATTATTTAGTGAGACGGTTAAATCGTCAGATAAATGTTTCAAAATAATTCATCCTCATCATCAAAGTCTTCAATCTCTTCATCTTGCTGCTGATTAAGCACTTCTAATTCATTAACACTGCTTAACGCACCGTCAAGTAACTGGGTAACTTCTAAAAAGTTTATATCATCTTGAGTGTGCTTTTTAAGAGCGCTATGCACCAAACCCGTTAAATAGTCTTCTTGCTCTTCATTTAAATCTAAAACATGAAAGCTCACCCCTATCTTTTGCACAATTTCATTCATCACTTCTTGCTGGTGATGCTTAGAAATTTCAATCATTTTTTTAGTTGTTGTTACAGCCTGTTCTATTTTTGATTGCACCTTAACCAAAGAATTCTTATAAGTTATAAACGCAATACGAGCGCCTAAGCATTCGATAACTGAAGCTAAAGCATCAATATAAATATCCGTATCAATGGCTCCTTCTTCTAGGTTTAAAATAAGTATGGAACACAAAGAATGATTAAAAATAGTTCTAGAACTAAATCGATAAAGCCTAGGTTTTATTTTTAATAACTTCATTACGTCAATCTCTACTGGTGAACAAAAGCCATTTTTAGAACTAAAAAATAAAGGATCTTCATTAAGAGGATAAAAAGCAATACAACCTTGTAGGTTCATGGTGTAGAGGAATGAAAAGACTTCATCCCTAATTTTTTCTAAAGTAAAACAATTATTAAGACGAGAAGTAAGTTGCATACAGCTACCATATTTAGACGCTTGTGCCATAGAAACATTGATAACACGGTCTTTAGAACAAATTTCTGACTCAAAAGTATGAATTTTATCTTGATAGGTAATAAGTTTTTGTAGTTTGTTGTTTAACGCCAATAAAGAAATAGGTTTAGCAAGAAAGTCATCCGCGCCACATTCTAATCCCTTAAGTATTGCATCTTCGGTTGCTAAACCAGAATAAAGTACAAAAGATGTGGCAACAGTATGTTGCTCGACTTTATCTTTAATCCATTCAGACCCTTTATCTTCACCTATATTTTCATCAACTAAAGCAATATCAAAAACTTCATTTTCGCTGACAATATTTTCCGCTTCAGCCAAATTACTCGCACACTTTACGTTAAAGTTTCCTTCAAGTGCCTCATTAAGTAGTTCAAGATAATCTTTATCATCATCAATAATTAATAAACTAGGTTTAGACATTACAATTCCTTTTCTGCTTTTTTCAATTCATATCGTGAACGACTATTACTGTGCAAACTTACTTTGAAATACTTGCGAGCAATTACGTCCTTTCTTTTTAGCTTGGTACAATGCTATATCTGCTTGCTTAATTAGCTCACCGATATTGTTGGCGCCACTATCGGTCGTTGCGATACCAATACTCACCGTTATATAAGGTAAAGCAGATGAATATTCATGCTTTATTTTAAGATCTTTTAGCGCTAAATTTAGCTCTTTTGCTTTAAACCGTGCGCCATCAACAGGGGTAAACGGTAAAACAATGATAAATTCTTCGCCACCGTAACGCGCCAATGAATCTGTGGTTCGATTAAGTGATTTATTCAAAACATCGGCGACTTGCTTTAAGCACCTATCACCTTGAGGGTGACCATAGTTATCGTTATATAATTTAAAGAAATCAATATCTAACATCAGCAATGATAATTCGGCATCTTGGCGTATATTAGCTTGCCAAGCACTCGCTAAGACATCTTCTAAACCTCTCCGATTAAGTACTTGTGTTAACGGGTCGATACTACTGAGTATTTCTAGTTGCTTATTTGCTCTATCAAGAGCACCTTTCATTTGAACAATACGTTCCATTGCTCTTATTTTTGCACTTAATATCACTTGTTTTATCGGCTTGGTTAAATAATCGTCTGCACCAGCATCAATACCTTTTGTTAAATAATCTTCACTATCATTTGAGCTAAGAAAAATAATAGGAAACCATTGCGGATGCGCTATTCTCATCATTTTTGTTAACTCAAAACCATTAACTTCAGGCATTTCTATATCCATTAACACTAAATCAAGTGTGCCTTTGTTCAACTCCGCCAAGGCTTGTTTATGCCCATCGGCAGCAATAGCAACATGACCACTATCAGTGATCATCGCACTAACAACTTGTCTTATAAATTTATTGTCATCAACGACTAATATATTCAAATTTATACCTTTGTTAATAGTGAAATTGCTTTGCTAAGATGTCCAAACATAAGACGCTTCGACTACAGTGCCATTTTCTTGGTAATCTAAGCTGTCGCAAAGTTGTTCAACTAAATCAATGCCACGGCCACTAAATTTTAATTTTTGGGATGAATCTACAACTCTATTTTTATAATAGTTCTTAATATCAAATCCTTGACCACTATCTTTGATTTTAATTATAACCCTCCCGCCATTCGGAACGAGGTGATGACTTAATTGTAATTCTACAAAACCATCTTCAAGTTTTCGCAAACGCTCCTCTCGCTCTTTAAAGTATTCTGCAAACCCCTCTGCACTGGCTTTTAGATCAGAACTCAGCCCTAATACACCGTGATCAAGTGAATTCATAAAAAGCTCTGTTAATACGGTATACAAACTTTGCCAATGGTCCGCATGCCCTTCTATTTCATTAATTTGACTCATTGCCATAGGGATAGGATTTAGCAAACCTAAGCGTTTTCCACTCAAGGACAGTTGCCAATGCCAAGCTGGGCGGGTGTTAATACAAGTATCACCCAAAAGTTGATCCGGTATATTTTCAAAATCATGACTGCCAATTAATAATTGCTCCCAACCACCACAGGGAATATCAATGAGTGATATGTCGTCTTCTTGCGGCATATCTTTACAAAACTGATTCACAGTTTTCTGCATCACCTTGCATACACTTCCTTCTAAAACTCCCTGTTTCGCAGTTTTTTCAAAGCGTTCAAACTCAAACATCTCCCCTTGTTCATTTCTTGCTTCTACTATCCCGTCGCTAATCAAAATCATTCTGTCCGTTTCAGCAATACTTACTACGGTTAATTGACTATCGGGTAATAACTTAGGAAGAACACCTAATGGGGGATGTGTTGATGATAACCTATACTTTATATCTCCTAATTCAGAAAAGAGATATCCATCAGGTAAACCCGCATTAAAGCCATACATAGAAGCATTGTGTGTTGAAATACTGACAAAACCAGCCCCTAAAAATAAATCTGCCGGAAGTAAATCGTAAAGCTGGTGATTTATTTGTGTAATAATTTCTAATAGAGAAAAGCCTTTTTTTGTCATCGCTCGAAAAGTTTCAGCTAAAGGAATTGCGCCAATAGATGACCGTAAGCCATGGCCAGTAAAATCGCCCAACATTACGTTAACATCACCGTTAGGCGCTAATGCGGTGAGTTGTATGTCGCCACTAAATAATTCAGCAGCTTGTCTGATAATGCCTATTCTATCGCGAGAAAAGTTTCTCGCTTCAATAACTCCAGACATTAATTGTTCAGCAAGTTCCGCATCTTTTTGTTGAGCTTGTTGAAGGGTTTTAACCTGTCCGTATAAATCACTAATTCGTTGAATAGATTTGATTTTTGCTTTAAAAACATTAGGAGAAAACGGACGAACTAAAATACCATCTCCCCCGGCATCGATACTTTCTATAAACGCCTGATCGGTATCCATACTGGTAATAAAAATCAACGGGCATAAACTATGCTCATGAGATAATCCTTTAATTTTCCTTGCAGCTTCATAGCCATTCATAATGGGCATATTAATGTCCATTAATACTAGGTCAGGCTTGTATTTCACATACATAGCAACCCCCCGAGCACCGTCATTTGCGGTAAAAACTCGGTAACCTTCTTCTTTTAATAAAACGCTTAAGACTTTACATTGCATTACGGAGTCATCAACCACTAATGCTAATTTAATGTTACGTTTTTCAGAAAAAGTCGTCATAAACTAGCGCTCTATCGTTAGCAAACGGTGAAATTGAGCGATTTCTAAAATTTTGTTAACTGACTCACTTGGCTTAACAATCACTACTTTACCGGAATGACTCTCAGCATGATCTTTAAGTAACAGAATCATACCCAATGCAGAACTGTCCATATAACTTGCTGTAGCTAAATTTATCGTAAAAACTTGACCTTTTTCTTTACAATTAGCATATGAATCTCGAAAATGCTGATGTAGCGAAAAATCAAAACGGCCATCGATACTAATTTCTATATTTTCACCATTATCTGAAACTTGTTTTTTTACACTCATATGACTTCCTTAATACGGTACTTATGATTAAAAAAATTAAAATAACTCTACTTCGCCTTCCTCCATAGAGCTTTGAGATACACTTCTATGTTCATTTTCATATTCAGCTTTTTGTATAAATTGTTGGCATTGCTTCTGCAACATTTTCAGTTGTTCGCCGCTACCTCCTTGTTTAATATCAAACTGGTTCAGCGCTTGGTAAAGTGAATTGATGGTTTGAGTATTGTTCTTTAATGAAGCCAGCGTTTGATGGGTCAAGTCTTCAAACTGTAATGAACGAATACCTATTTCTACTGTTTCGTTAATTTTAGGAGATAATAGCGTCAACTCTTCAACGACTGTATTGGTTTTCACATTAACTTCACCAACATGTTCAACCATTTCACTGACTCTATTTTTAGCTTCAAGTGTTGATGTCATGTCTGCTGACGCCATGGTTTCAACAGAATGTTGTAATTGCTTAATAATAACTTGTGCTTTTGAAATTTCTTCTCGTATATCATTATTTAGTTCGGTCGAATTTACTGATAAAGCTCGTACTTCATTAGCAACAACAGCAAAGCCTCGCCCTGCATCTCCAGCTCTTGCTGCCTCAATTGCGGCATTAAGTGCTAAAAGGTTTGTTTGGCTTGCTAAACCTTCTACTTGTCCAAGCAAGCTAAAAATACCTTCTAATTGCTTACTCATTTCATTGGTGAATGACATTGCTTCTAGACTTTGCTTACTGGTAGAAATAATAACTTTGACAAAGTCTTCTAACGTGGCACTCGAGTCATGAACAAATGACTCTATCGTCATACTTTGATCATCGCTAATGCCCTGCTGATGACTAATAACGGTATTTAACATTTGTTGCTGATCTTCACTTAAGTTTTTTAAGTATTTGAAACTTCCTGATATCCCTGTAACCGCATCGCGAATCAAGCCACTTGCTCTGTCAACCTCTGTATCAATAATGCTCATTTGCTGGTTGAGTAAACTTGCTATACTCGTTAACGTTTGCTCAATACCTTGCTCATTTAAACTGTTATTTCCGGTGATTTCATTCGCTAACTGAATAGCATTACTATTATTGTCTTCTTTGATTAAAAAAACAAAAGTCGTCACTAATAATATAGCGCAAATAATAGAAAAGTAGTTTACTTGCATAAAAAGCAAGTCAAACAGCATGACAATGGCTACAGCCCCTCCTAACCATAATAGTAACGTTTGTTTATTTTTCACTAAGCACCTCTTTCATTGCACTTCGTTCAAGAGAGGAAAAATTTAGAAGATGTTTGGGAATATTGACTAAAGCGTATTCTTTGAGGTGCGCACCTAATGAATGTGCACTGCCGGGCATTCCCCAAATTAAGCTGCTTGCTTTGTCTTGAATGATGGTCATAGCACCATGATTTCTCAAATTTAGTAAACCTTTAGCGCCATCTTGTCCCATGCCAGTTAATAATACGGCTTGAACATTTCCTGCTATTGGCTCTAATGAATTAAATAACACATCAACCGCGGGCTTGTGCCGATTGACTTCTTCTGAGTCTTCTAAAACACAAAATAATGAACCACCTTTACTTTCAACTTTTAGGTGCATATCGCCGGGTGCTATATAAACATTACCCTCTTTAATTTTCTGTCTATGTTTTGCTTCTTGTACGGTTACTGCGCAATAGTCATTAATGCGTTCAGCAAATCGAGCGCTGAAGGTTGGTGGAATATGTATAGTAATAACAACCGGAGGTGAATTACGGGGTAATTTAGTGATAATCGTTTTTATCGCTTCAGTCCCCCCCGTTGATGCGCCTATGGCAATCAGATGGTTTGCTCGTTTAGATCCCGAAAAAGTGAGTATCTTCGCGTCATCAACTTTTGTGATACCAGCCGTTAATTTTTGACTTTTCTGATCTATGGTTGCAGCAAATTTTATTTTCCTGATTAGTGTTGTTTTAAAGTTTGACTTACTGGCGATCAATTCTTCAAAGCTAGGTTTCGCAATAAAGTCTACTGCACCCACTTCAAGAGCTTCTAGAGTTGTATCTGCTCCTTTTGTGGTTAATGTTGACAACATTACTACAGGCATTGGCCGTAAACGCATGAGGTTTTTCAAGAAGGTAATGCCATCCATTTTTGGCATTTCTATATCTAAAGTCAGTACGTCAGGCTGAAGGCTCTTAATTTTTTCACGCGCAATAATAGGATCTTTAGCTTCACCTATAACCTCAATTTCAGGATCATCTTTCAACACTTCATTAATGACGGCACGAATAACCGAAGAGTCATCAACAATTAATACTTTGATAGGTTTCATTAATTAAACATCCTAAATCCATTTTTTGATTAAAATAACTCTACGTCACCCTCAACAGGAGATTGACCAATACGACTACGATAATCACTTTCTCGTCGGACAATGGTATCGTTATGAAGGTTATCAATGGTTTTAACAAAAGCTCGGCCACTACAAGGTTCAAATAATATTTTACGCGGATAAAAAGACCCTAAATCAGAACTCTCAACTTGTATGCCTTCGTCAGCCAAATACTGCAGTACAAAGTTAATGTTCTTTTCACCTACATCAGACATTTGTTTTAAAACTTTGCCGCCACCAAAAACCTTCGCACGTAAATTTATTTTTCGACCGCCATGTTTTAAAATCATGTTAATTAAGTGCTCCATAGCAAAGTTTCCATAGCGAGTCGCATCAGATGCCATGCCACGTTGCCCCCAATCAACTTCGTGAGCTTCTTTATCGGTAAGTGGCAACATAAAATGGTTCATACCGCCAATACCGGCATGTTCATCCCAAATACACGCCGAAACACATGAGCCTAAGGTTGTTGCTATCGCCACATTTTCTCGGGTCATGTAAAACTCACCGGGTAAAATTTTTGCAATAACTTGTTCTCGCTTTTTATCCCAGTAGTGATTCACATGAGTAAAAAGAGGTAAACATTGCTGTAAGCATTGCTCAACATGTTGGTTGTTTTTTCTATTCAAGACCATAATGCTATTGCTTACTCCTTTACTACCAAACGACGCTGCGCTTTATGTAAATTAAAGCTCTAAGGCGCTAAAATGCTTTTCTAAAGATGGTGCGACCAACATTTTCAAAGTGTGCTTGGTATTTCCCTAAATTTTCACTATGACCAAGAATTAAGAGCCCACCTGGCGTCAACATTTCATAGTAACGAGCAAAAAGTTCTTGTTGTGTTTTTTTATCAAAATAAATAATAACGTTACGACAAAAAATGATGTCAAACGGCCCTTTCATTGGCCAGTCATGTAATAAATTTAACTGTTTAAAAGTAATAAGTTGCTGTAATTTTTTATCTACTCTCACCTTATTGGCATTTTCCCCAACGCCATTGCGAAAATATTTTTCTTTCAATTTTTTAGGTACATCTTCAATGCGACGTTCGTCATAAATACCGCGGCTTCCTGTTGCTAAAACATTACTGTCGATGTCGGTCGCTAATATTTTCAAATCCCAATGACTTAGCTGCTCTTTCATCGCCTCAAATACGGTAATAGCAATACTATAGGGCTCTTCTCCTGTAGAGCTCGCTGACGACCAAATTCTTAAACGTTTATGATGCGTTAAACTATTACGGATCAACTTCGGCAATTCATGTTGAGTCATATAATCAAAATGATGTTGTTCACGAAAAAAACTGGTTAAATTTGTGGTAATCGCATTGATAAAGTAATCTTTCTCTTTTTCTGGTGCTGATCGCAATAAGTCACAATATTCAGTGAACGAAGCTAATTTTCGCTCGCGAATAATACGGGTAAGCCGTCGATAAACCATTTCACGTTTGCTGGTATTAAGTACAATACCAGCAATGTCGTAAACAAACTGACAGAGAAAGCTAAAGTCGTTATTACTTAACTGATACGATTTATCTCGTTGTGTCACGGTTAATTTTCCCTAAAACTCTTCCCATTCTTGATCTGTCTCTGTTTTTGCTCTTCTACTTTTGGCCTTTGGCGCTGTTCTGGCCGCGGGTCTGGTTGGCTTTCTATCACTTGGTCTTGAACGACGTACTGGTGATTTTATTTCTGGCGCTTCTTCTTCGCCATTATTAAAGAAGGCAACTTGATCAAGTAAGGCTTGAGACTGCTCTTCCATGGATTTACTTGATGCGGCGGCCTCTTCCACTAATGCGGCGTTTTGTTGTGTCATTTCATCCATTTGACTAACCGCTGCACTCACTTCACCGATACCTGCAGACTGCTCTTTACCTGCACTGTCTATATCGCCAATCATTTTTCCAACTTCTTCAATGGCGGTCACTAATTCAGTAAAGGTTTGTCCGGTTTCATCAACCAGTTTTGTGCCTTGGCCTACGGCTTCAACACTGTCGTTGATTAAACCTTTAATTTCTTTTGCTGCTCCTGCAGAGCGTTGCGCTAAGTTACGCACTTCGGCGGCAACTACTGCAAACCCCCGCCCTTGCTCACCTGCTCGTGCCGCTTCTACTGCTGCATTTAGTGCCAGTAAGTTGGTTTGAAAGGCTATTTCGTCGATAACACTGATAATGTCGGCAATCTTTTTACTCGACTTATTAATATCACTCATCGCGGTTATTGCATTTTTCACTACAGCACCACCACTGCTTGCTTTGTTCATAACCGAAGTTGATAAGTTACTCGCCTCAGAAGCATTTTCTGCATTTTGCTGTACGGTACTGGTCAGCTCTTCCATTGCTGAAGCCGTTTCTTCTAGGCTTGATGCTTGCGACTCAGTTCTATGGCTTAGTTCATTATTACCTTCAGCAATTTCTCTTGCTGAATCAAATACATTGGTTGAAGCACTACGTATTTCGGTGACCATGTTATTTAAGTTTTCAATGGAGCCATTCATTGCATCCGCCAGTGCTAAAAATTCTCCGGAATATTCACCATCCATTGTTTGTGACAAGTCACCATCGGACAGTGCTTGTGCAACATTAATGGCTTCATTAATAGGCTCGACAATTGCGTCCATTAAACCGTTGATATTGTCACCAAGTCCTTTCATAAAACCGGTATATTCCGAGGTTTCAATGCGGGTCTCTAACTGGCCAGATATGGCATCACTGATCATACTTTCAACTTGCGCTTGTGCATCTTTTTCCTCGGTTAAATCGAGCCATTGCACCGCGGTACCAACATGGTTTCCTTCTTCATCTTTTAAAGCGATGGCAATTAAGCCAAAGGTTAAACCTACTAAAGATATTTCGGTGTCATAAGGTAGGTTATCAGGGTTGCCTAATAAGTTTTGTTGATGCGCAGGGTTAGCATGAAAAGAATCAAAATTAGTCCCCACCATTGTCGCGACACTAAATGACGGTAAAACAGATTGAATTTTAGCTTCGCGACGTTTCAACATTTTACAGACGGAAGGGTTAGCGTAAACGATGTTACCTTTGGTATCGGCCATCATGACATTCGTGGTCATGCCTTCAAGGGCTGAGCTTAATCGCCCGACTTCAATTGACTTTTCTCGTGCGGCAGTAACATCTTGCCACTCCAGTGAATTACCAATGTACTCGCCAGCTGCATCCATAATAGCGGTAACATTTAATTCAAAGGTTAAATGCATCACTTTAATATCGGTTTGCCATGGTAAATTGTTTAGATCGTCTAATAATTTTCGTTGATGGGCCGGATTTTTATGAAAGCCATCAATACAAGCGCCGATAATCGCACTTTCTTCGGCTTTAAAACCAGGGAATGCCTTGGCGAAAACCTCTTCATTTTCTTTTAATAAAGCAAACGTCGCTTTATTGCCGTAGGTGATCAAGAAGTCACGATCTATCATCATAGTTGGAGTATTAGATTGATCAATGGCGCCTTGTAGCTGAACCGAGCGATTATTATCAGCTCTAACTTGAGTCACATCACTCCACTCAAGTGAATTACCAATGTAGTCGCCAGCTGAGTCCAAAATAGCGGTAACATTTAATTCAAAGGTTAAATGTTGTACTTGGATATCGGTTTGCCAAGGTAGATTATTTGGGTCGTCTAATAATTTTCGTTGATGGGCTGGGTTTTTATGAAAGCCATCAATACAAGCGCCGATAATCGCGTCTTCATCGGCTTTAAAACCGGGGAAAGATTTCGCAAATGTTGCTTCATTTTCTTTTAATAGCTTAAACGTAGCTTTATTGGCATAGGTAATAATGAAATCACGGTCAATCATCATGCTAGGCGTATTCGATTGGTCAATGGCACCTTGCAATTGTACAGCTTTATTACCATCAACTCTGACTTGAGTTACATCACTCCACTCAAGTGAATTACCGATATAGTTGCCAGCAGTATCCAAAATCGCCGTGACATTTAATTCGAATGTTAAATGTTGAACTTGGATATCAGTTTGCCAAGGTAAATTGTTTGGATCGTCTAAGAGTTGTCTTTGATGGGCCGGGTTTTTATGAAAACCATCAATACAAGCCCCAATAATCGCGTCTTCATCAGCTTTAAAGCCAGGAAAAGCGGCTGCAAATACGGCTTCATTTTCTTTTAATAAATTAAACGTGGCTTTATTGGCGTAAGTGATCAAAAAATCGCGGTCAATCATCATACTTGGGGTGTTAGATTGGTCAATGGCACCTTGCAATTGTACGGCCTTGTCACTGTCAGCTCTTATCTGTGTAACATCGCCCCACTCAAGTGAATTACCAATATAGTTACCATCAGTATCCTTTATGGCGGTAACATTTAATTCCATGGTTAAATGTTCGATTTCAATATCTGTGGTGTAAGGTAAATTGTTAGGATCTGCGAGCAATTCACGTTGATGTGCAGGGTTTGCATGAAAACCATCAATACAATAGCCAATAATATCGTCTTTATTTGCGACAAAGGTCGGCCATTTTTTCTGAAACGTTGCTTCATGGGTTTTAAGCAGCTTCATGGTAGTTTCATTGGCATAGGTAATAATAAAGTCTCTATCAATCATCATAAAAGCAGTGCCAGACTGTTCTAAAGCTGCTTGAATAAATGCACTCTGTTCGTTATTACTGTTGCTCATAGTAGTTCCTGTTGATTGTTTTTTTTCAGCAATGCTTGCATCAGCTGCTGCTATCATAGTGGTTGCTAAAACGGTATAAACCGCCGTCCATGCTTTTTTAACGGTTGGGGTAAAAGCGTCACCTAAACCGACTGCGAGTGTTGTAAGTAATGCTGCTCCAACGGTATCGTATTGAGCCGCAGTAACGCCGTAATCGACATGCCTGACCCCTAACTTTTCTACTGCTGGAATTAATTTATCTGGGCTATTGAGCAACTTCACCGCAGTATCGAGCATGGTCATTAGTTTATTACCTTGCTCGGTCATATTGTTTTTAAATAGAGGTTTTAGCGAAGGGTCCATTTCGAACAGCGTATTATAAAAAATTTCTGCTGCTTTAGGAGCAATAGGTTTAACTTTTGCCCAGGTTTCTTGCACTAAACTTATTTGTTTGGGGGTCATAAATATTGCTCCATTATTTATTTTTGTTAGCTATTTTTGTTAGCTATTCTGCTCTGCATCAGCCAGAGGGCATTCTGCTTGGCTATCACTAGAAATTTGTTTCGTTGAACTGGGTTTATTATCGGTACGGTACATTTCGTCTTGATCTAATAAAGTCGTGGTGTCTAAAAGGATGATAAGCTTTTCATCTATAGAAGCTAAACCCTTTAAAAAACAACTATCTACCTTGTTACCAAAAGCTGGCGCTTTACGAATTGATTTCTTATTAAATTTATATACTTCAGAAACAGCATCGATAATAAGACCAACCACCATGGGTCTTTTGGCATCTTGATTACGTAAAATAATGGTTACAGTTTGTTCGTTATATTCAAGAGGTTGCAACCCAAATCGCTGACGTAAGTCAATAATCGGAATGATAATACCGCGCAGGTTAATGACTCCTTTGATATAGTCAGGTTTATTTGGCAACTCAGTTACTGAACTCCAGACCCTTATTTCTTGTACACATAAAATATCAACACCATATTCTTCGCCATTGAGGATAAAGGTGAGATATTCTTGTTCTTGTTCCATGGTATCTTCCTTCACATTGCCAAATTAACTTACTTGATGCGGTTCAACCGCTTGTAACGCTTTAACATTGAGTATCGTTACTACGTTATCGCCAGCATTAACTAAGCCTTCAAGGTAGTTTTGCGGTACACAACCACCAAATGTTGGGGCAGGTTTTATTTCACTTTTATCTACATTTAATACATCGGATACGGCATCAACGACAAAGCCAATCGTTCGCGTTTTATCTGTTGTCTCTACAGTCAATACAATGACAACCGTTGTCTCGTTATAAATCACATTACCTATATCGAACTTCATACGTAAATCAACAATCGGTACAATAATGCCGCGCATATTAATGGCACCTTTAATATAATTGGGCGAATTAGGAATTTGTGTTGGTTTTTCCCAACTGCGGATCTCTTCAACACAAAGAATATCTATCGCGTATTGCTCTTCGCCCAATAAAAATGCAAGGTACTGCTCGCCACTAGTGATAAAATCAATTCCTTCAAGGGAGTGCTCACCTTCAACAGGAATCTCTTCTGCTAACATTTGAATATCCATTAACAGTTAGCTCCTTCAGATATTTGTTGCCTTGCCTTGAGTTGCATATTTTTTTTGTGTTGTTGATCTATTTCAGATTTCTTATGCGCCATTGAAATAATGCCAGAAACATCAAGTATCATAGCGACAGAGCCATCCCCTAAAATGGTTGCCCCTGAAATACCTTCTACTTGTTGGTAGTTGTCATTGAGACTTTTTATTACAACCTGTTGCTGTGCTAATAAATCATCAACCATTAAGCCTATTTTTTGTCCATCAGCTTCAACAACGACTAATAGGGAGCTCTCAATGTCTTTAAATTCACTGGAAATATTAAATAAGCTATAGATAGGAATAACGGGGACATTGTCTTCGCGCAGTCGATAAAGCACCATGTCGCCAGAAACACGGTTAATCAAATCTTTTTGTGGCTGTAAAGACTCAACAATAGTAATTAATGGAATAATATATATTTCACTACCAACACGAACCAACTGGCCATCTAAAATAGCAAGAGTAAGGGGTAAGTTGACCCTAAATGTACTGCCTTTTCCCGGTTCTGACTCAACCTGTATGCGGCCACCTAATGATTGGATATTCTTTTTAACGACATCCATACCAACACCACGGCCTGAAATATCGCTGAGTTCTTTCGCTGTTGAAAAGCCTGGTTCGAATAGCAAATCAAATACTTGCGGATCGGTTAACGTAGTGTTTTCATCGACAATGCCTTTTTCTAAAGCCTTCTCAAACACGGCTTGACGATTTATACCGCCACCGTCATCATTAATTTCAATAACAATACTGCCACCTTGGTGATAGGCATTTAAAGTAATGGTTCCTTTGGGGGACTTGCCTGCCGCGATACGCGCTTCCGCCGGTTCAATACCGTGGTCAACCGCATTACGCACTAAATGCACTAACGGATCGCCAATTTGTTCCATCACTGTTTTATCTAATTCGGTTTGCTCACCTTTTAAAATAAGCTCAATGTCTTTTCCTGTTTTTTTAGATAAGTCATGAACGAGCCTTGGAAAGCGGTTAAAGGCAAAGCTAATGGGTAACATGCGGATGCGCATCACGCTTTCTTGTAGTTCTTTAGTATTTTGTAATAATTCTTCTAACCCTGAGTTAAGCTTTTCCACTTTCGATAAATCAAAGTCATTACCAAGCTCTGACAGCATGGACTGGGTGATGACTAACTCACCCACTAAATTAATTAAGCTATCTACTTTATCGACACCAACTCGAATTGAGCCTAGGTCATTTTTTGCCTTGTTCCCTGTTTTCTCAGGGGCGGGGGATGAAGTGTTTTTATCTGCGGAAATTGTCGAACTGATTTTTTGCTCAGCTTTACTTTCAACTTGTTCAGTTATAGTTGATTCATTTGCAGAGCCTCTAGTAGTCTTGACCTCTTCAGTGGCAACTTTATCACTGGTTTCATCTTTAGTGATAGTCAGTTGACATTCATCTTCAACCCACTCGAACACTTCTTTAATTTCAGCTTCACTGGCTTTTGAAGATAATGTTAGTTGCCAACTTAAATAAAGCTCTTCAGCGTCAATATCGTTTAATGCCGGTAACTCCTTACAGTTAGCAGCTAAGGTTAACTCTCCTAAATCCGCTAATGCATTAAATAAGAATAACGGGTCATTGCCAGTTTGTACTAGATGGTGCTCAGGTATAAATAATATTTTCCAATTAGATAAACCGTTTTCGCTATCGCTTGCGGAATGCCCATCTAGATTGTCACTGGAGCTAGCACTGTCATCTATGGCTAAAGTATGCTCTAACAATATAGACGTTTCAGTTATTTTGTTGGTATCGCATACAGTTTCATCTCTGATGGCTTCAATCAATAAACGCATGCAATCAACAGATTCTAAAAGTATTTCTACATCATTTTGTTCGATGCTACGACGGCCATCGCGCATTTCATCAAGTAGCGTTTCAACTAAGTGCGTGAATTCAGTAACCGCATTAAAGCCAAAGGTTCCTGCACCTCCTTTAATGGAATGTGCAGCTCTAAAAATTGAATTAATTGTTTCATCATCACCTTGCTCCAAATTGAGTAAGCTCGATTCCATTAATTCTAGGCCTTCAAAGCTCTCTTCTAAAAAGCTTGGAATAAATTGCGAAAGATCTACGCTCATAATAGATTACCTAACAACCCGTTTAATGGTTGCTAATAATTTTTCAGGGTTAAAGGGCTTAACCAACCAACCAGTTGCACCAGCCGCTTTACCGCGCATTTTCATATCGCCAGAGCTTTCAGTGGTTAACATTAAAATGGGGGTGAATTTAAATGTTGGTAACTTCCGTAACTCTTGACATAGCTCAATACCATCCATATTGGGCATATTCACATCAGAAATAACAAGGTCAAAAGTACCTGACTTGGCTTTATTTAAGCCGTCTTGTCCATCTTTTGCTTCTGCCGTTTCATAACCGGCACTTTTCAGCGTAAAGCTCACCATGTCACGAATAGAATTAGAATCGTCGACAACCAGTACTTTGGTCATATGCTTTTCCTTTTTAAAATAAATATAAACAACGGCGGCTCAATATATTTCATATAAAGCGCCTTTAAATATTAAGGTATTGATTTAAAATGGCTTCGTTAAGCCCTAATTGTTTAACACTTTGTTGGATAACTGTAGATTGGGAGTTCCAGTTGAGTACTTTATTTTGTGAAGCTATATAAGTTACGGCAGCTAATAATAGTTGAACGCCAACCGCATCGATGCTGGTTACCTCACTGTCATCAAAGCTGATGTCATGACTCTCACTAATTTCTTTTAATAATTGAGTTTTACATTCGTCAACTTGGGCAATGGTTAACTGAGCGGGTAACGTGAACATTGAATTCCCTTTCTTTAATATTAAGTGAAGCGATGGATAAAAATATAAGCAAAACAAAAATGTAATGAACTTAGAAATAAAGATATGACAAAAATAGCGAACTGCAAGTTTATATCTAATAAAATGTTTCTTTTTTAATAATTTACAATATTTCAACATAAGTGCTTAAATACAGATATCAGGTAAAAAAGCGTATACTCATAAGATATTTTGATGAATATATTGCTTTCCCCTTTAACAGTTATTATGGTTAAAACACTAACCTATGATTGAGAATCGCAATGTCACAAGATAGTCAAAAAGTACCAAGCCAAGTGTTTCGCTGGTTTGAGAAAATGAAAAATAACTATGAACAGAGTGTTCAAGGGGTATTGCAGCGATTCGAACAGTACAGTCAGAGCCAACAATTAAGAATTGATCAAGCAAATCAATCTCATATCGATAATCTAAAGCAAGTACATCAGCAGAATATCAACCAGCAAAATTCGCAAATTAGTCAATTAAGCCATGACATAAATTATTACAAAGAACAAATCGAAAAACAGCAGCAAACCATTGAACAACTTAATGGTCGGTACGATACGGTAATGAGCTGTTTGCTATCTGAAAAGAAGAAAGATCTTAATATTAAAGATATTTTCTCTGATAAAGACTTTGTAGAAAAGCCAAGTAAATTCATTGAAAATATTGAAGAAATAAATCCCCCCTATTTCGCTGGAAATGATGATTTTCCCCAACAAAACATTGAAACAAGAGTTGGCGAACAAATAGAAACATCATCAAAAATTGGCGATAATGAATTATTTGATCAGGCAATTTTAAAAAGGCAGTCTGGTGACATAAAACAAGCTTTTCAATTATTTGAGCAAGCAGCTAAATTGGGCCATGCTAAATCTATGGGTGCGATGGGCCGTTCATTTTTTTTAGGAGAAGGGACAGAGGAAGATCATTCAATCGGTCTAGCCTGGCTTATTCATGCTGCAAATCAAGAGCTTCCACAAGCAGTTGACCGAGTAAAACATTTTCAAGAAAATGAACCCGAACTTTACCAACAAGCATTAGTGTTAACAGAACAGCTCTATTCCTCTTGATATACTAGGTAAACTTATAAAATAACTTTACGATGTATATTGTATAAAATCTAATTTTCATGTAATAATTAGTTAAATTAACCGATAACTTCTGGTAATAAAATGACGCAAACAATGCCTATTGGCGTAGGTGGCTCTGACGCTGCTACTGAATTAGAAAAACTGTGTGATATGACAACTAGTGTACAACCGATTACTGCAGCTGAATTTCAAGCACGTATTAGCAAAGCCCAACAATTAATGAAAGCAAATAATATTGATGCTACCTACCTTAATGCGGGTACAAATTTATATTATTTTACTGGTACAAAATGGTATGCAAGCGAGCGTATGGTTGGTGCTATTATTCCTCAACAGGGTGATATTGTGTACATCACACCTTTTTTTGAAGTGAATACACTAGAGCAATACATGACCATTAAAGGAAAAATAAATGGCTGGCAAGAGCATGAAAGCCCTTATCAGCTTTTTATTGATACTTTAAAAAGTATGGACATTGATTCTGGAACTATCGCAATAGACGAATCGACTGCATTCTTCATCGCTGATGGTATTAATCAATCAGCTAAAAGTACTAACAGTGATTACCAGCTCATTGATGCAAAAGCGATCACAGCCGGTTGTCGTAGTGTTAAATCGTCTCACGAAATTGCTTTATTACAACAAGCAAAAGATATGACCATTGCGGTGCATAAAGCGGTAGGTAAAATATTATGTCAGGGTATCAGCACACAAGAAGTTACCGAGTTTATTAACCAAGCCCACATAAAAGTAGGAGCAGCTGCCGGTTCTTATTTTTGCATTGTCTTATTTGGTGAAGACTCTTCATACCCACATGGTGTAAAAACACCCAAAGCTTTATCATTAAATGATGTTGTGCTGATTGATACTGGTTGTCAGGTAGAAGGCTATAATTCTGATATCACCAGAACTTACGTTTTTGGTCAAGCAAACCCTCGCCAACGTGAAATGTGGCTGGTTGAAAAAAATGCGCAATTAAGTGCTTTTGAAGCCGCTGTGCTCGGAGCTCCTTGCGGCAATGTTGACATCGCAGCTCGTGATTATATAGCGAGTAAAAATATGGGGCCAGACTATGAAACTCCGGGTTGTCCACACAGAACAGGTCATGGTATTGGTTTAGATATTCATGAGTGGCCTTATTTAGTTCGCAGTGACCAAACACCACTCGAGGTTGGTATGTGTTTTTCCAATGAGCCGATGTTAGTGCTTCCCAACGAGTTTGGTATCCGCTTAGAAGATCACTTTTATATGACTGAAACTGGCGCGAAATGGTTTACCGAGCCTTCATATTCAATTGATGATCCTTTTGGATTAATGCAAGAGTAATCCCTTACTCCCCGAAAATAGCGAGTAGATAACCATCAATCGTCTACTCTCGCTATTTTCACTGAAATTATTGTTTGGCTAATGCCTAAGCATTGCGTAGAATCAGCTTACTACAATAAATTAGGTTGAATTGAGATACTATGCATGCCCTTTTTGAATATCTGCCTCTCGTTGTTTTTTTTATTCTTTTCAAAGCTGTTGATATTTACTGGGCAACTGGCTCATTAATTGTTCTTGCTGGCCTGCAGATTATTTATTACCTGATAAAAAAAGAACCTATCCCCAAAAGAACACTCATTTTCTTTGTTCTTATTGCTGTATTTGGCGGCTTAACTATTTTTATGCACGATGAAACCTTTCTTAAATGGAAGGTGACAATTATTAACTTATTTTTTGCTATTGCGCTGATGATCAGCGACAAAGTCTTTAATAAGAATATTATTAAAGACTTTCTAGGAGAAGCATTAACCTTGCCCGAAGTGATTTGGGGAAAACTCAACTTAGCTTGGGCACTATTTTTCACCTTATGTGCTGTATTAAATTGGTATGTCGCATTTAACTTTGACTTAGACACTTGGGTGAACTTTAAAGTTTTTGGTCTAACCGGATTAATGTTCGTGTTCTCAATAGCTTCGGTGTTAGTTTTATCAAAATATTTACCTGAAGACGAAGATGACAATGTCGCTGAAGATAAAGCAGAAAAAACGGTTCAAAAAGACAACGAATAAATACAAGTCACTTATTTAATTAATGGAAAATAAATGTTTTATCTTATTTACTCTGAAGATGTAGAAAATAGCTTATCGTTACGCTTGTCCGTACGTGAGCAACACTTAGTACGTTTACGTGAATTACAAAACCAAGGACGCTTGTTATTGGCAGGACCTTGTCCTGCAATAGATAACGAAGATCCAGGGGAAGCCGGCTTCACAGGCTCGTTAATTGTTGCCGAGTTTAGCGACTTGCTCGCCGCGCAGGCATGGGCAGATAAAGACCCTTATATTGATGCTGGTGTTTACAAAAAAGTGACGGTAAAGCCTTATAAAAAAGTACTACCCGCTTAAAGTTAAACTATGCTTTTATGGTAATAAACACGGTAATAAAAAAAGTAATTAAACGTATGACAAAAAAAATCTCTCCTTATATTTTAACTGTAGCATTGTGTTTATTGTCAAACATCAGTTATGCAAAAAAGACCCTTGAAAACTGCGAGTCAACTCAAAAAACCACCTCTGGGTTATCAAGCTGTTTAGACATAGTTAAAGAGGCGGTAGACCGAGAGCTGCAAACATGGATCAATAATCAAATATTTATTCTTGAAGAGTTTGCTTTAGCAACCGGACGTCGTTCTGCATTAGATATGTTTAAACGCTCACAACGTAACTTTATTACTTTCAGAGAAAATGACTGTCGTTGGCAATACTTAGCTATTTCACCTGGAAAAGGTGCAGCTTCCGCATATAAAAAATGTTATATATTAGTCAGCAAAAACCGTATTAAAGAGTTAGAGAATATTAATCCTTAATGCTATTAAAAAATAACAAGTAATCAAGGTGCGCCCTGTTACTTGTTATCAAATTTCACCACATGCTTTTTTATGTAATTACCCCGCCCCCTATTAACATAAAGTATCGCCTACCTCACATTAATAATATTCAAGCTTTGCTACGAAAAATAATCGTTATAAATAGTCGATAAAATATCATATAAAAACTGAACGCAATTATCAGTAAGGTGACAGATATTCCTGCAAACAAGTCAGGAGCTTTCATCAAACTACTCATTAAGGACTCTTGATAATAAAAAAACCATTGATGATTGTCAGGAAAAACTATGGTGTGTAAATAATAAAATAGCTCAGTAAAACCAAACAGGCTCAATAGAATAATGAGCAATAAGCTCGGTAATATAACAGCTAAAAGCTGGTCATTTCTTTTAGGCAAACGTAATTCTTTTTGATAAACAAGGCTAGAGATAAACAGTAAAAATAAAAGGTTACCCACCGAAATCAACGTTAGCTTATTAATTAAATGGCTGACATCTTCTAAATGCAAAACTTCTGCTGGGGTAAGTAACTTTTTACTTATCTGACTTTTATTTACATAACTCAACTGTGCTAATTGTTCGCCATTATTATGAATTTCATCAACTATTTCATCGAAGTTATCAAGGTGCTGTTGAATACTCGTTTCAGCGTAATCTTGTTTATTAAAGATGTTGTCAGGTACATAGGTTCTAATTGTTTGTTCAATATTTAATTGTTGATACCAGAAGCCATAGAAAAAGTTCGTACTTTTATTCACTTGCCAACTTAAACCTAACGAAAACACAATTAAGGATATGCAACAAAGCAACCATAATATATTGGTTATCACTCGACTATTTTTTAACTCAACTGTCATCTTTAACACTTAGAATCGTTCGCCCTATTTTATTATCAAACTTTAGCTTTAAGATTGTCGCTCATCATACAAAGATTCTCTATAAAAATAATATATATCTGCACCTTTAGAATTGATAGTACAGGAAAAGTTTATTAACCCGCGAGATAGGTAACTGGCACGAATCCATAGCGTCACGATGACACATAAAAACTATTAATAGATAATGGTAATGAAGGAGTTTTACATTGAATAATCATTAATTTGCTGTTTCATATTGTCACCATGCTTAATTAAAAATTAATAGCCATGATGACAAATAGCAAAACTTTCTTAGATACCCATTAAGATACAACAATAGCTGAGTTTATTTATTATTTTTCTGCGATTTAGGATTGAGTTTTAATTTGAACAACGGTGCGCAGCATATTCACTTCTTCATTAATATCTTTTAGCGCTCTTGACAGACGGATCAATGAATCAGCTGAACAACCATCTCCACCAATCACATTTTGTAGTTCATCTAATGATGATTTAACTTCATTGACACAGCTGTTTGTTTTTAGCTGAAATTCCATAATTTACCCTATTCTTATTGATTGTTTTACACTAATTTTACTGACTTATAAATATAGACCAATAATTATTATTTTCAATAAAGTGCTTGAATAAGCAACAAAAACACGATACTGTACATACATACAGTACCTAGAGATTTTAACTATGCTTACTACAAATACCTTTAATAACAAAGCACTAATGCCTAGTGACATTAATAACACACCGTTAGAAAGTAGCTGGTGTGATATTAGAAGCATAACCAGTAAGCAGGAGTTATCACTACATTACGCTGATATTTGTCAACAGCATGAACTTAATAACAAATGGGTATTGATGATAAATCCCGATGAAAAACCTTTGCAGCAATTATCCAGCCAAGGAAAAATCGACCCGAAAAGGATACTAAAAGTAAATATTAATCAACGTGATATTAAGATGAAATCTATTGAAGAAGCATTAGAGAAAGGACATTGTTCTGCCGTAATATTATGTAATGCAACACTTGAGCAATCTCAAGTAACCCAGTTAAATTACTACGCAAAAAAAGGAAAAACCCAATGCATTATTTTGAACAAACGCACACAAAACACACCGATGAGTTTAGTACAGCAAAACTTGAATCGTCAGAATTTTTCATTGGAGCTTCACTAATGAATTTAGCAAGTATTGTTCAATTTATACAAAAGAAAATGTCCGTTTGTTCTGATAAAATAGACCAACTTCTTTTTTAATTGATTAAACACTTATGCAATGCCCATGCGGATCAGGTAACAGTTTTACTCAATGCTGCGATTTATTAATAAACAAAAATAAATCAGCACATTCCCCAGAGCAACTTATGCGATCTCGCTATAGTGCTTATGCAACAAATCATGCTGAGTATATTTATAAAACTTATGCAAAAAATAGCCAAGCTTCACAATCTATAAATGACATAAAAGAATGGGCTGAGCAGACTACATGGCTAAAACTTGTCATTCATTCATCTAGTGCATTTGATACCAAACACAGAGAATCATCATTACCCACAGTTAATTTCTCTGCATTTTATCAGCATGAAAATAAGTATTATCAACTAACTGAAAAATCTCAATTTTGTTTTGAACAACAACAATGGCGCTATCTCGACGGCGAAGTTGCTGAAAGTGATGAATTAATCGCCCCAAAAAGGAACGAACATTGTTTTTGTGGCAGTAAAAACAAGTTTAAACGTTGTTGTGGTGCATAACGTGTAACGGGAGTGCGTTAAAAATCAATTAGTTATAGTAAGGTTCTTAAGGGGTAGAAGATTGAACATATGTTATCAATCTTCTCATGAGACATAAAAATAGATTTACACGACGCTATCTTTTCGCATCTAGTGCTTGCTGTATTGTGTTCAAATCATCAGCGGTAAACTCATTATGCTGAATCATACGAATAAGGCTATCTGCTGTCATCTTGCCTTTATGAATAAATTGTACCTTTTGATGTTTTGAGCTAATCATCGATGGATTCATTATTCTTTTCATCACTTTATGTACATTACCTTCTGATGATCCTTCACTATCAAATTCCATGACAATCACTTTATTCTCTCTGTCACCATCTCCAGAAATTACTTCAATACGGTGCTCACCGTCATTATTACTTACTAATACATCTTTTGAGACCCAATGTAACTCCTCACGTGCATCGCCCTCGACAACCACACGAACATTTCCTTCATGCAAAGTAGCATGGCTTAAATTAGTAATAATTTTTTCGCGAATTTTATTCGGGAGATCAACAAGTAAACTTTCAAGTTCAGCTTGATTTCTTAAAGCAGAGACAGGAACATCAAGGGTTGTTACATCTCCATCAACATTTACAACAACACTTAATTTTTCATTAACATCACCATCAATTTCAATGTTCACTTCATGACGTTCACGAACTTCAGTTTTATCCGTTACCATGGCTAGTGCTGAGACGCTGCTCGCTGCACCAATCAACGAAAGTGCTAAGGCAATGGCTGTTTTATTTAATAATTTCATGCTTGTTCCCTACTGTTTTTATAAAATACGCTAAAGCAATTTGCCTAACGTTCTGCACTTACATAGCTATTTTCATACCAACCACAAAAAAACCATATGAAACAGTCTGATAGTAATTATCAATAAAATTTAAAGTTCCGCTTTTTACTCATATCAGGAGGTTAATATCCCTATATAGGGAATAGTAAGATGAATTGCATTTTCTAAGTCGTATTCATGTTTATAAGTCTATGTTTTATTAATCATTTATATTTAGAGTCAATTGGCATTATACTTGAATTACTTACCCCAATATTCATTAAAGTCCGGACAACTATGTCATTACGCAGTTATTTGTTTGCCCTGATCGGTAGTTTGATCGTTTTACTTACTATTACCCAACTATTTCTTGTTTATTGGATTGAGCAAAATCTTGATCAAGAAGTCAATGTGCAAGCACGCCACATTAGTGAGCAGGTTTTAGACTTGGCCTTTAAAGAATTAGATAAAGATGAAGAATATGAAACAAAAATTAAAGTGATTTCTGAAAATATTAGTGCTGATGGTATTGCTGTTATTACCGAAGATGACTCGGGAAACAGACAGGTACTTTTTACAAAACATCCCCAAGAAAATATAGATAATGAAAGAACAACCGAGTTAGTTAAAGATATTATTCCTATGAATGGGGGGAAGCGACACATAGTTAAGAAAGAATTCAGGACCATTGTTGAGCGGATTTATCAGAAGAACAAACAAATGGATGAAAATGAATTTATACAGACCCATGATGTAATCGTTCATCCCGCACAAGTTATTAATAGCCGCTGGATTAAAGGGCTGTCTCCTGAAAGTAAAACAAAAAAACTACTAAACAATATTCAATGGGTATTAATACTTTGTTGTATTATTGCTTTAATCGCTGCTTATTGGCTTAGTGCACAATTCAATAGACCGTTAGCTTTACTCTCGGCAGGTTTTAAAAAACTGGCTAATGGTAACTATCAATATCATGTTGCAGAACAAGGTATTCAAGAAATGCGCTTAACCATTCAACATTTTAACGATATGGTAAAACGGCTTGATCAACTGACCAAAGCAGAGCAACAACATAACGAAATAAAGCACTTGGCAGAATTAGGAGAAGTTAGTCGCGGTTTAGCACATTCATTGAGAAATCCGATACATACTATCGGATTATCAATAGAGCAGCTGAATGATGACGCACTACCCCCGACCTACCGAGAAAAACTCATCAAAACGATTCAAAATAAAATTGTTCATATTGATAAAAATATTAAGGCATTACTAACACTTACTACGGGAGGATTAAGCCGTAACGATATGGTCCCTGTTCTCGCAGTTGTACAGGACATTATGCTCGAGTATAAGTCTTGTCACGGTAGGCCGCAAAAATTTGAAATTGATGTATCACCTGAGTTATCTATCATTGGCGCCGAGTCAGAAATTAGAAGTATTCTTCATACTTTAATTATTAATGCTTGTGAAAGTAATAATGATGGAATAAAAAATGACAATGACGAAGATAAAACGGTGATTATTAAAGCAGAAAAGCCCGATGAACAAGTTATCGTAAAGGTAGTAGATCAAGGTTGTGGGCTTGCTAAAAACATAGAACTAAGCTTATTTCAGCCACATATTTCTTCAAAGCCAGAAGGTGCGGGCATGGGACTTTATATTGCGAAACGTATTATCACATTGCACTACAATGGCGCTATTGCTTTAAATAATCAATATGAAGAGAGCGGTAAAATTAGTGGCTGTGCTGCTTATGCAGAGTTCAATACTGTTTCCCCATCGCACCAAGATATACCAGCTCAAAGTAAGGAGTCATCATGAAAGTAAACATATTAGTCGTTGAAGACGAGCACGAACAACGCGAGTTAATTTGTGACATTTTAACCGCTAGTGGCTTTCAAGTAATGAGTGCCGATTGTGTAGAACAAGCTATCTTATATATTAAAAGTAACAAATTTGATGTGATTTTCTCAGACTGGAAGCTCGGTGAACTTTCAGGATTAGATTTACTCAATTATGTTCGTAGAAATCAAGCAGAACTTGGCTTTGTAATTGCAACTGCTTACGGAACGATTAACCATGCTGTAGAAGCTTTACAGCAAGGTGCGGATGATTACTTACCAAAGCCATTCAAGCGCCAAGAGCTTCTGATCACGATTGACAAAGCATTAAAGGCACATCAACTAAGAGGTCAGAATAAAGCATTAAGCGCTCAATTAGGCGAGCAAAAACAATTAGTCAGCTTAGTCGGTAAAGCCCCTTGTATGCAAAAAGTTTATCAGCGTATTGAAAAGGTCTCTGCAACAAGTGCTACAGTTTTAATTCTAGGTGAAAGTGGCACAGGAAAAGAGCTAGCAGCGCGAGCGTTACATGACAATTCAAACCGCTCTCATGAAAGATTTGTCGCTATAAACTGTGGTGCCATTGCTGAATCTATCGCTGAGGCAGAGCTTTTTGGTGCAGAAAAAGGGGCATATACTGGTGCTAACTCTAGTAAAATAGGACGTTTTGAATCTGCAAATAATGGCACAATTTTTCTTGATGAAATTGGTGAGTTATCACCTTCTTTACAAGCTCATTTATTACGATTCCTACAAGAAGGAACTGTCACCCGCCTAGGCAGTAATGATGAAATCAAGCTAGATATACGTGTTATCGCGGCAACTCACCGTGATTTAACCTCAGAAGTTGAAGAAGGTCGCTTTCGTGAAGATTTATTTTATCGCTTAAATGTTGTGCCGCTCAAGATGCCCGCATTACGTGAGCGCCAAGAGGACATAGCCATTTTAACCGATCATTTTATTCAACTTCATGCGAAGCAATACCAAAGTGAAGCTAAAAAACTGTCGCCTGAATGCTACCGACTATTACTTGATTATCATTGGCCTGGTAATGTTCGTGAGCTATCAAACCGTATCGAACGTTATGTTTTATTAGACGACGAAGAAGAGCTTACTCAAAATATGGTCGTAAACTTTACCGGTTCTCTTGACTCAACAGACTTCCCTCGTTTTAAAATGCCAACGTCCGGTTTTAATTGGGAACAGTTTGAACGCTATTGTCTGTCACAAGCACTAGAAATTAATCAAGGTAATAGAACTAAAGCAGCAAAGTACTTAAACTTGCCTTATAAAGCATTTTTATACCGTTTAGAAAAATTCAAAATATCACATAGTTAGTACAAAGGTACAAACGACTATATTAATTAGTATTAAACAATTTTTTTTTATGACTAAACTGTATAGCTACTACGCTTTAATGTTCTAAACTTAATATAGGTTTAACGGTTATTAACGATGGTTACACCTGTGTTTTTGTCCTATATAGAAGGAGTTACGAGAAAAACATAAAGTTATTTAAGTCTGTGAGGTAGTACTATGAGTGCAATTTGGATAAGTCATGCAACTCGGTTGGTTGACTTCGTTAGTAATAATAACGAAGTGCAAGCTCATCTTTATTTAGAGCAATTAATGCTTTTCCCTGTCGACATTCAAGACAAAATTATAAACGATATTAGTCATTTGGCACATTGTAATAGTGAAGCGGTGTCAAATATCATCGGTCAATATACAATGTTAGAACTGAAGTAATTCCCTCAGTCCATATTAACGTGACAATTGTTGTTCTCGTAGGTTAGCTACTTCGTCTCGTAAATTAGCAGCTTGTTCAAATTCTAAATTTTGAGCATGCGCAATCATCTTGCTTTCAAGTTGCTTAATTTTCTCATCAATATCTTTAATAGATAACACTTTATAATCTGTCGCTTGCTCGGCAACATTTAATAAGGTGTCACTTGAAGAAACAGTGCCGTTATGCAGCGCGTCACTAATTTTACTTTTCACTCCTCTAGGGGTGATATTATTATCAAGATTATATTGATGTTGCATTGTACGTCGGCGCTCAGTTTCATCTATAGCCTTCTTCATTGACCCAGTTATGCGTCCAGCATATAAAATAGCCCGACCATTAAGATTACGAGCAGCACGGCCAATGGTTTGAATAAGTGATCGCTCTGAACGTAAAAATCCTTCTTTATCCGCATCTAGTATTGCCACTAACGAGACTTCTGGCATATCCAAGCCTTCACGCAATAAATTGATACCAACAAGTACGTCAAACTTACCTAAACGAAAATCGCGAATAATCTCAACACGTTCTACGGTATCGATATCAGAATGCAAATAACGCGCTTTGACATTATGCTCATCTAAATAATCGGTCAGATCTTCTGCCATGCGTTTTGTTAAGGTTGTCGCTAAGACACGTTCTTGAATAGCAACACGTTTCCTAATTTCAGATAATAAATCATCAACTTGAGTTTCGACCGGACGCACTTCAATGATAGGGTCGAGTAACCCCGTAGGGCGAACCACCTGCTGAGCAATATCCCCCCCTGACTTTTCTATTTCGTAATTACTCGGTGTTGCTGAAACATAAATAGTCTGAGGTGCTAAAGCTTCAAATTCATCAAATTTCATCGGACGATTATCAAGTGCTGAAGGTAAACGAAAGCCATAGTTCACCAAATTTTCTTTTCGTGAACGGTCCCCTTTATACATAGCGCCAATTTGTGGCACAGTAACATGAGACTCATCGATAATTAATAAACCGTCATCGGGTAAATAATCAAATAATGTTGGGGGTGCTTGCCCTTCTCCTCTTCCTGACAAATAACGGGAATAGTTTTCAATACCGGAGCAATACCCCAGCTCAGTCATCATTTCGATATCAAATTGGGTACGTTGAACTATGCGCTGTTCTTCAACTAAACGATTATTATCTTTTAAAAATGTCGATCGGTCTTTTAATTCAATTTTAATTTTGTCAATCGCCGCTAATATTTTATCTCGGGGCGTGGCATAATGAGTTTTAGGATAAACAGTCACTCGCGCTAAAGTTCGATCAACTTGTCCGGTTAATGGGTCAAACATCGATAAACGTTCTATTTCTTCATCGAATAATTCAACACGTAACGCTAAGCGATCGGACTCTGCAGGAAATATATCAATCACATCCCCTCGTACACGGTAAGTTGCTCGTTGAAAAGCGACATCATTACGCTTGTACTGTAATTCAGCTAAGCGACGTAATATGTCACGCTGATTAATAATGTCACCAACGCTAATATGTAACATCATTTTAAGATATGAGTCAGGGTCGCCTAAACCATAAATAGCTGAAACAGAGGCGATAATAATAACATCACGACGTTCAAGGAGCGCTTTAGTTGCCGACAGGCGCATTTGCTCAATATGTTCGTTTACCGAGGCATCTTTTTCAATAAAGGTATCTGTCGTTGGTACATAAGCCTCAGGCTGGTAATAATCATAATATGAAACAAAGTATTCAACGGCATTATTGGGGAAAAATTCCTTCATCTCACTGTAAAGTTGCGCCGCAAGTGTTTTATTAGGGGCTATCATCATGGTTGGACGGTTTAATGTTGCAACGACATTAGCAATGGTAAAGGTTTTTCCTGATCCAGTAACCCCAAGTAATGTTTGGTGTGCCAAGCCATCTTCAATACCATCGAGTAATTGCTTAATAGCGGTAGGCTGATCACCACTAGGTGTATAGTCTGACTGTAAATCCATAACTTTCATCAGGGTTTCACCGTAGTTTCAACAAGTTCATGGGGGAACTGTTTATCAAATAAACGATAGGAAATCATTGCCATAACTAAGTTGCCACAGAGAGCTCCAATAAAAAATCCTTCAATACCGTAAAAAACATTACCTAAATAGGCCAATGGTACATAACAGACAAATAGGCGAATAATACTCAGCATTAACGCCACTATAGGCTTGTGTAAGGCATTAAAAGATGAATTGGTTAGAATGATAACACCTTGCAAACCATAACCGAGTGGCAGTATCCAAATAAACAAAACTATAATATCGGCTACAGTTTGCTCTTTAGAGAAAACATCAGCGATAAAGGGGGCGATTAACACTAAAACTACATAAATAAGAAGTTGCCAAAAGAGCACAAACTTTACCGATGTTTTATAGCTTTTTTCGACACGGTGCATATGACCTGCACCAAAATTTTGACTGATAAAAGGCGGTAATGTCATCGAGAGTGCAAGCACAACTAAACAAGCAATAGATTCAATACGTGAACCAACCCCAAAGGCAGCAACGGCTGAATCACCATGATTTGCAACAATAGCCGTTAAAATGGCCGCAGCAATAGGCGTAAGCATATTTGCTCCCGCAGCAGGTAAACCAATATGTAAAATGCCTTTGCTTGAAGCTATAAACGTTTTGAAAGCTAAGAGTTTAGTATGAATTAATTGGCGTTTGACCCCAACAATGTATAAAACGAGTAACATGCCAAAAACCCAAGAGATGAGGGTAGCAATTGCAGCACCTTGTATTCCCATTGCTGGAATAGGACCGAAACCAAAAATAAAAACGGGGTCTAATATCGCATTAATTAAACCTGCACTACCCATAATTATGCTAGGTGTTTTTGTATCACCTGAGGCACGTAATATTGCATTGCCAATCATAGGGCCAATTAAACAAACACTACCAATGAACCAAATATCCATATATTGATGAATAAGGGGCAATAGTTTTTCACTGGCCCCCAGTAATAAGAACATTTCATCAATAAAACAATAACCTATAACTGATAATACGCCAACGACGATTGCAGCCAAATAAATAGCGGCTGTACCTGAGTTCTTTGCCGACTCGTTTTCGCCTTTACCTAAAGCTTTAGCAATAACAGCTGAAGTGCCAATACCAAGACCGATAGTTAGGCTGATCACCGTAAAAGTAATCGGAAAAGTAAAGCTTATAGCCGCTAAAGGCTGGGTTCCTAATAAACCAACAAAAAATGTATCAACTAAATTGAAAGTCATCAATAAAACCATGCCATAAATCATGGGAATGGTCATACGTTTGAGTGTGGGAGAAACTGGATCTTCAAGTAAACTAATTGGGCTATTTTTCTTTATCTGGGTCATTTAAGTGTTAGCTATTGGTTGTTTGTGCAGGAAATGCAAAAGTATTGTAAAAGATAGTGATAAGACTCGCTATGTAAATATTTTATTTCACCTTAATTCGGTCTTTTATTTGTTAAATTTATATTTATTTATTAATAATACATGACGTTCTATACCTGAACTTTCGTATAACCCACAACAAAATTCTCAAAAAACACTCTTGGACAAAAAACAAACAAATAACTACAGTACAGAAGATAACACGCCTATCCACTTGTTATAGTTGAATATAATATAATATTGTATAATTCACAAACTAAGCTACAGCATGCATTCTCTCGTTTTTGTTACTATTCATTACACTTTCACCCACAAAGTTATCCACAGATTTCGTGGATAACTTCTTGTAACAGCTCCTTACAATAGCAAAGTGCAAAATTAGCACGACAACCGTCGACAAAGCAGACTTAGTGACGACAAAATAAGCAAACAAACAAAATAATGATTCTTTTATAAATTTTGTGTTGACAGTTAGCTCAACCCCCTTTAATATCTCGCCCCGTTAGCCAGATGCTTGGCAAACAAAACGATTCCTCAATAGCTCAGTTGGTAGAGCAACGGACTGTTAATCCGTTTGTCCCTGGTTCAAGTCCAGGTTGAGGAGCCAAAAATTAAAGTTATGGCTTTTAAGATTATTATAAGCGGTGACTAAAGGACAATTCCTCAATAGCTCAGTTGGTAGAGCAACGGACTGTTAATCCGTTTGTCCCTGGTTCAAGTCCAGGTTGAGGAGCCACATAAAATAAGCCTGCAACATTTTGCAGGCTTTTTTTATTTTAAAGTGCAACCCTAACTACAGAACAGCAAACTGTACTTATATGAACTAGCCGTTTGTTACGGTTTAAAGTTAAGGTAACATTAAAAAAATCATGGCTTTATAAGCGATGACAAAAGAACAATTCCTCAATAGCTCAGTTGGTAGAGCAACGGACTGTTAATCCGTTTGTCCCTGGTTCAAGTCCAGGTTGAGGAGCCACATTCAAGTGATGGCTTTTAAGATGATTATAAGCAGTGACTAAAGAAGAATAGCTCAGTTAGTAGAGCAACGGACCGTGCTCATATAAATAGGCGTTTGTCCCTGGTTCAAGTCCAGGTTGAGGAGCCAGATTCAAGTGATGGCTTTTAAGATGATTATAAGCGGTGACTAAAGAAGAATAGCTCAGTTGGTAGAGCAACGGACTGTGCTCATATAAATAGGCGTTTGTCCCTGGTTCAAGTCCAGGTTGAAGAGAAAAATTAAAGTGATGGCTTTTAAGTAAATTATAAGCGGTGACTAAAGAACAATTCCTCAATAGCTCAGTTGGTAGAGCAACGGACTGTTAATCCGTTTGTCCCTGGTTCAAGTCCAGGTTGAGGAGCCACATAAAATAAGCCTGCAATTCTTTGCAGGCTTTTTTTTGATTAAAATATATCAATAGTTCAGTTGGTAGAGCAACGGACTGTGCTTATATAAATAGGCGTTCGTCACTGGTTCAAGTCCTCCCTAATAAAGAGCTAAGGTGCCAAATAAGATAAGTCTGCAATTCTTTGAAGGCATTTTTATCTAAAGTTTTGTAAACCTCAATTATATGACAAAGATGAAACAGCAAAAAATACTCGCTTTCTACTCGTAAAAGTAAGGTTAATTACCTAAGTTGTACCCCTTTAGTTCCAATAAAGCACACTACCCACACAATAAATTAAAATAAATTCAGATATGGTGTAAGTTTTTAACTTCTAAGAGTACTAACTAAGCATAACTTCTATAAAAACGAGAACACAATGAACAATACTTCAACTGAAAAGACTAAATTTACTGGAAGTTCAACAGCAGGCTTTTTAAAAGCACTAGTCTTTTACGCTATTTCTTATACATTTTGGATTTTTCTATTTTTAAGCAACGATGGACCTGGTGGTGTGGAGTTTCAACACTTAGTGTTGATAGGTGCTGCTCATACCATATTGATCTTTATTCATGGCATATCAGCTTTCGCCCCCAAAGGTCCAACAAATAAAGAACTTCATCACTAACTCTACACTTGAATTAGATACAAGTGTTTGAGCCTCCTTTGCTAACGCATCTATCAAGTTACGGCCTGAAGCTGACTTCATGTATAAAGACATGATTAAGAGTGAAATAAAGGCTAACTATTGGCTAGATAATTATAAAATAAACAAGGAAGTTTAGAATTAAAACCTCAGTATTACAGAATTGCTTAGGTCAATTATCTGTTTAGTTTGTTTATCTAACGTGAAATTTTAGATTATTGTTAAATAAACAAACCAATTACTGGCAGGCATTATTTTATTTAAAACGGCTTAATCATCAAGGCGAGCAATCAAACTGGAGGTATCCCAACGGTTACCCCCTTTTTGCTGAACTTCTTCATAATAACCATCTAATTGTTTTGTTACCGTCAAATCTGCACCAATTTTATCGGCTTCATTAAAAGCTATGGCAAGATCTTGTCGAACCCAATCGACAGCAAAACCAAAATCAAATTCGCGTGCACACATTGTTTTACCACGATTATCCATTTGCCACGAGCCTGCAGCCCCTTTTGAAATAGTTTCGATGAGCTTATCAGTATCTAAACCTGCTTTTTGCGCGAAATTCAACCCTTCAGCTAATCCTTGCACCGCATTAACGAAACATATTTGATTCACCATTTTTGCTAATTGGCCAGAGCCTACCTTTCCCATTAATTGACTAAATCTAGCGTATGCAGTCATAACAGGTTGTACTTGTTCGAAAATATCGCCTTCTCCGCCAGCCATAACGGTTAATGCAGCGTTTTCAGCCCCTGCTTGACCACCAGAGACGGGAGCATCAATAAAATGCTTATTTTGCAACTTAGCTAAAGCATTCAGATCTCTAGCGAGTTCTGCTGAAGCCGTAGTATGATCAACTAAGGTAGCACCGACGGGTAAACCCGCCAAGATTCCATCTTCGCCTAAAACGACTTGTCTAACATCACTATCGTTGCCGACACAAGAAAAGGCTATATCACAGCCTTTAGCGGCCTCTTTTGGGGTAAGCGCGAGACTACCACCAAATTCTCTCACCCATTGCTCTGCTTTTTCAGTCGTTCGGTTATAAACACAAACTTCAAAACCTGCAGTTTGCAAGTGCCCTGCCATTGGATATCCCATGACGCCTAAACCAATAAATGCTAATTTTTTCATGTTAACTCCGAGTAATTTCAAGCGAGAAAGTCAGCTTGATAATAAAGTTTATAACGCTAAAAATAGTTTATAAAACAAAAAGCATTCAAACTAGTATACGATCAACAAAAAGGCCCATTATTTTCATAATGGGCCTTCAATATTTTAATGCAATAGCTTAGTAATTAAATATACTCTACTGCAACTATTTCGTATTCAACCAAACCGCCAGGTATAGTAATTTCGACTTCTGTATCAACTTCTTTACCTATCAGGCCACGAGCTATTGGTGAGTTCAAAGAAATCCTACCCGTTTTAAAGTCAGCCTCATCATCGCCAACAATTTTATAAGTCACTTCAGCTTCGGTATCAATATTTAATAACGTAACGGTAGTGCCAAAAATAACCTTCCCGTGGTTAGGTATTTTTGTAACATCGATAACTTGAGCATTACATAGTCGACCTTCAATATCTTGAATACGCCCTTCACAAAAGCCTTGTTCTTCTTTTGCTGCATGATATTCTGCATTTTCTTTTAAGTCACCATGCTCGCGAGCATCAGCAATGTCTTTAACAATACGTGGACGTTTTTCCGTTTTTAAAACTCTAAGTTCTTCTTTCAGCTGTTCAGCGCCAAGAAGTGTCATTGGATATTTAGTCATTTTTATCTTCTTTTTCTAATGATAAAGGTGGCTTACTTTAAAAGTATAACCACCCCTATATAATAATTTTTGATAAGGCATTTATTCAATGATAAATAAATGCCTTACATAACTCAATATTAATTACATTGTTTATGTAATTCTTGGATTGATGTTACTGTATTTCTATCATCAGCTGCATGAGATTGACATGTTGCAAATGCTGCGTTCAAGGTTGTGGTATACGCCACTTTATAGCGCAATGCTCCTCCACGCAATACTTTAGAATCTTCAATCGCTTTACGACCTTCTGTGGTGTTAATAATATAGCTATATTCACCATTTTTGATTCTATCAAGAATATGCGGACGACCTTCTTGAACTTTATTCACTAAGCGACATGGGATATTAGCTTCACCTAAAATCACTGCCGTTCCATGAGTGGCATCTACGTCATATCCTAAATCAACTAGCTGTTTCGCTAATTCAACGACACGTTTTTTATCACTATTACGAACAGAAATTAACGCACGACCTGACTTAGGTACTGAAACACCTGCGCCCAAACAAGCTTTTGCATACGCTTCTTCAAAAGTGTCTCCAACGCCCATAACCTCGCCAGTTGAACGCATTTCTGGGCCAACTAACGGGTCACTTCCGTGGAACTTGTTAAAAGGAATAACAACTTCTTTCACTGAAAAGTAAGGTGGTATGACTTCTGTTGTTATGCCCTGCTCTTTCAGTGATTTACCTGCCATAACACGAGCGCCTATTTTAGCTAAAGGCACTGCAGTTGCTTTTGAAACAAATGGGATAGTACGAGCAGCACGTGGGTTTACTTCAATAATGTAAACCTCGTTATCTTTCACTGCCATTTGAGTATTCATCAAGCCAATTACGCCCAATTCAAAAGCTAAATCAGTTACTTGCTTACGCATTACATCTTGAACTTCTTGGTTTAAGCTATATGCAGGTAATGAACATGCAGAATCACCTGAGTGAACACCCGCTTGTTCAATATGTTGCATGATGCCGCCAATAACAACATCTGTACCATCACAAACAAGATCAATGTCAACTTCAATTGCATCATCTAAAAAGTGATCTAGCAATACTGGTGAGTCATTTGAAACGCTAACGGCTTCTGTCATGTAGCGACGTAAATCGTCTAAGTCATAAACGATTTCCATTGCACGACCACCTAAAACATAAGATGGTCGAACGACTAATGGAAAACCAATAGTTTCAGCTTTCGCCATTGCTTCTTCTAATGATGTAACTGTTGCATTTTCTGGCTGTAATAAACCTAAACGGTCAACAGCTTGTTGGAAACGTTCTCTGTCTTCGGCTCTATCAATAGCATCTGGAGAAGTACCAATAATAGGTACGCCAGCTGCCTCTAAAGCGCGTGCTAATTTAAGTGGTGTTTGACCACCGTATTGAACGATAACGCCTTTTGGCTTTTCAATACGCACGATTTCTAATACATCTTCAAAAGTGATTGATTCAAAATATAAGCGGTCAGAAGTATCGTAATCGGTAGAAACAGTTTCAGGGTTACAGTTAACCATGATTGTTTCAAAGCCGTCTTCACGTAAAGCCAATGCCGCGTGAACACAACAGTAATCAAATTCAATACCTTGACCAATACGGTTTGGACCGCCACCTAAAATCATGATTGATTCTTTGTCGGTTGGGTTTGCTTCACATTCTTCATCGTATGTTGAATACATGTAAGCCGTATCAGAACTAAATTCTGCTGCACAAGTATCTACACGTTTATAGACAGGGAATATATCAGCATTATGACGTTTTTTACGAACTTCGGCTTCAGCAATACCAATCAGGTCAGCAAGGCGAGAATCAGCAAAACCTTTACGTTTGAGTTGTCGTAAATATTCAGGTGTTAATATTTTCAAACCACCTTCAGATACTTTTGCTTCTTCTAAAATAATATCTTCTATTTGAATAAGGAACCAACGGTCAATCATAGTTAAGCGGTAAATATCATCAACCGTTAACCCTAAGCGGAACGCGTCAGCAACATACCAAATACGATCAGCACCGGCTTCTTGCAACTCATGCATTATTTTCGTTTTAGCACCAGGCTGAGTTACATCAACCATAGAGTCAAAGCCGTTTACGCCAACTTCTAGGCCGCGCAACGCTTTTTGTAATGATTCTTGTTGATTACGACCAATCGACATAACTTCGCCAACGGATTTCATTTGCGTTGTTAATCTGTCTTCACAACCAGCAAATTTTTCAAAGTTAAAACGTGGAATCTTAGTTACTACATAATCGATAGTTGGCTCAAATGACGCTGGAGTTGCGCCGCCAGTTATATCGTTAGTCAATTCATCAAGCGTATAACCTACCGCTAACTTAGCGGCGATTTTAGCAATAGGGAAACCCGTTGCTTTTGAAGCAAGTGCTGATGAACGAGATACACGTGGGTTCATCTCTATGATAACCATACGGCCAGTCTTAGGACAAATACCAAACTGTACGTTTGAACCACCTGTTTCAACACCAATTTCACGTAATACCGCAATCGATGCATTACGCATGATTTGGTATTCTTTATCTGTTAGCGTTTGAGCTGGTGCAACTGTGATTGAATCACCCGTATGAATGCCCATAGGGTCAAAGTTTTCAATCGAACATATAATGATACAGTTATCATTTTTGTCGCGAACCACTTCCATTTCATATTCTTTCCAACCGATTAATGATTCATCAATCAATAATTCTGATGTTGGAGAAAGATCTAAACCACGCGTACAAATTTCATCAAATTCTTCGCGGTTATATGCAATACCGCCGCCTGTTCCACCCATAGTAAATGAAGGACGAATAATACAAGGGAAACCTAACGTTTTACTTGCTGCGTGTGCTTCTTCTATTGTATGCACAATTTCAGCATTTGGCGTATCTAAGCCAATCGCTTTCATTGCTTTATCGAAACGAGATCTATCTTCTGCTTTATCAATAGCATCAGCGGTTGCGCCGATCATCTCAACATTAAATTCTTTTAATACGCCTTTGGCTTCAAGTTCTAAAGCACAATTCAAAGCCGTTTGACCACCCATTGTTGGTAAAACAGCACAAGGACGTTCTTTTTCAATAATTTTGCGAACAACTTCCCAGTGAATAGGTTCGATATAAGTTGCATCGGCCATTTCAGGGTCAGTCATTATTGTTGCAGGGTTTGAGTTAACGAGAATAACTCGGTAGCCTTCTTCGCGAAGTGCTTTACACGCTTGTGCGCCAGAGTAATCAAATTCACAGGCTTGACCAATAACAATTGGGCCCGCGCCTAAAATCAAGATACTTTTTAAATCAGTACGTTTTGCCATTTTTCAGTTCTCTCTTATATCTTGTTGAAGGGCTAAGCTTTTGAATCGTTCATTAAGTCGATAAAATGATCAAACAAAGGTGCCGCATCTGCAGGACCGGGGCTTGCTTCAGGGTGACCTTGAAAACTAAACGCTGGTTTGTCTGTACGATGTACACCTTGAATTGAATTATCAAATAACGATACGTGCGTTACTTTCAAGTTTGCCGGCATATTCTCTTCATCAATGGCAAAACCATGATTTTGTGCTGTAATCATTACAACATTTCGGTCGAAATCTTTAACCGGGTGATTGCCACCATGATGGCCAAATTTCATTTTAACCGTTTTAGCGCCACTGGCTAAGCCAAGTAATTGATGACCTAAGCAAATACCAAAGATAGGTGTGTCAGTTTCTAAGAATGTCTTAATGGCAGAAATAGCGTAATCACATGGTTCTGGATCACCAGGTCCATTTGATAAGAAGATTCCATCAGGTTTCATAGCCAAAACATCGCTTGCAGATGTTTGTGCAGGAACGACAGTTACTTTACAACCACGGTCGACTAACATGCGTAAAATATTACGTTTAGCACCGAAATCGTAGGCAACCACGTGAAACTTAGAATTTTCAGGCGTAATATGCCCTTTTCCTAATTCCCAGCTACCTTCTGTCCATTGGTATTGCTCTTTTGTTGAAACAACTTTCGCCAAGTCCATACCTTTAAGGCCTGGAAATGCTTTAGCTTGTGCAAGAGCGTCTGTTTCTGCGGCTTCAGTAACGGCATCGACAGTCATAATACAGCCGTTTTGTGCGCCTTTTTGACGCAAAATACGGGTTAATTTACGTGTGTCAATATCGGCAATACCTAAAATATTATTTGCTTTTAGGTAGTCGCTTAAATTTTGTTCATTTCGAAAATTACTCGCTAATAGCGGTAAATCACGAATAACTAAACCTTTTGCCGAAATAGTGTCTGATTCTTCATCTTCACTATTGGTACCTGTATTACCGATATGCGGGTAAGTTAGGGTAATAATTTGTTCTGCATATGAAGGGTCGGTTAGAATTTCTTGGTAACCGGTCATTGAAGTATTGAATACTACTTCACCAACAGCCGCTCCGTCTGCACCAATAGCGGTGCCTTTAAATACAGTGCCGTCTTCAAGCACTAAAATAGCAGATTTAG
>Ga0209396_1000315_pt1 | contig 60016 bp, 51 predicted proteins | sample GOMGulsemesocosm_6_FD_184638 | JGI IMG/M metagenome (GOLD analysis project Ga0209396, IMG submission 184638) | Methane-oxidizing microbial communities from mesocosms in the Gulf of Mexico - GOM8C Gulf of Mexico (SPAdes) (version 2) | ecosystem: Environmental > Aquatic > Marine > Cold seeps... | reverse complement strand
TGCCACTAGATGCGGCACTTGATAGATATGATCGATATTGATCGAACCATAATTAAATATTTTCACTGTAGCGGCCTCTTAATGTCTTAATTCACAGTATTATAAAGAATAAAAAGTCGCTTGCCTTGGCAAAGACAAACGACTAAGAAATTTTCTGTATCAATTTTTTAACCAGTAGATACAAAATATCCATGCTTACACACGGGCATTAATTTGGCGAATTAGCGCTCTTTTACATAGGGTATCCCAATCGCTTTAGGAGCAACCGCTTTCCCTATAAAGCCAGCTAGTAATACAACTGTTAGCACATATGGAAGTGCTTGCATAAGCTGAGCCGGAACCTCACCTATCAACGGCAATGGAACCCCTTCTAAACGCACCGTTAAAGCTTCTAAGAAACCAAATAACAAACAAGCCAATAGCGCCGCTTTAGGTTTCCATTTGCCAAAAATCAATGCAGCAAGCGCGATATAACCTTTACCTGCTGACATTTCACGAATAAACGAAGCATTTTGCGCTATCGACAGATATGCACCGGCAATACCACAGAGAATACCTGCGCAAATAACCGCGCGATACCTTAGCCAGAACACCGAGATACCCGCTGTATCAACCGCTTGTGGGTTTTCACCAACGGCTCTTAGACGTAGACCAAAGCGTGTTTGATAAACAATCCACCAAGTGACAGGCACTGTTACAAAAGCTAAGTAAACTAATGCGTTATGACCACTGATTAGCTGCGAATAAATCGCCCCTAAAACAGGCACATCCACTACAGCGATAGCACCTGGCAAATCGATTGAAGCAAAGCGCGCATCACCTGTTAACAATGGCGTTTGTCCCCCTTGATGGAACCAAGCTATGCCTAGAGTAACTGTCAACCCCGACGCTAGAATATTAATCGCCAGACCACTAACCACTTGATTTCCGCGATGAGTAATACAGGCAAAACCGTGCAATAACGCCATACATACAGATACTCCAACCGCCGCTGACAAGCCTAACCATGCCGAGCCTGTTATTGCAGCGATAGCAGCCGCGGCAAATGCACCTGCCAACATCTTACCTTCTAGACCTATATCGACAATACCAGAGCGTTCCGAAAACAAACCGGCCATTGCACAGAGGATAAGCGGAGTTGAAACTCTGATGGTAGAGTCAAGAGTAGAGAGAAGTATCAGTATAAAATCAGACATTCGCTTGCTCCTTTTTTGTACTGAGCTTGAAGAATAACTTTTCCATATTCGGCTTTATCATTAACGTTAAAGCTCCACAGAACAAAATAACCAAGCCCTCGATAACCACAACAATGTTATTCGGGATATCTGGGTTTTCAAAAGAAAGTTCAGCACCACCTTGCTTTAAAGCACCAAACAAGAGGCTCGCAATCACTATACCAATGGGGTGATTACGTCCCATCAACGATACGGCAATTCCAGTAAAACCAGCCCCGGCGACAAAATCAAGCAAAACGCGCTCCTGAGCACCCATCACTTCATTAATACCTACCATCGCTGCTATAGCCCCTGAAATGCACATAGTAATCACTATCACACGACGGGTATTAATGCCGGAGTAAACTGCCGCGCTTTCATTAAAGCCAATCATTCGGATCGCATAACCTAATCGTGTATGCCACAGTAGCAACCACACTAATACACAGCAAATAATAGCCAAGAACATTGATATATTTAAGGGACTACCAGCTACATCGATCCCCAGCGCCGCAAACAAACTCTGTATTGAAGGGAGTGTCGCTGCATCCATAATACTGCGTGTCTGCGGTGCCATATTACCAGGCTCAATCAAGACGTTTACCAGCAGATAAACCATGAGAGCAGACGCGATAAAGTTAAACATAATGGTGGTAATAACAACGTGTGATCCACGATATGCTTGTAAATAGGCAGGAATAAACGCCCAAGCAGCACCAAACGCAGCACCTGCTGCTATTGCAAAGGGAAGCAACGCCCACCAAGGCATAAAGCTATCTAAGCTCAAGCACATTAGCCCGACACCTAAACCACCAATATAAGCCTGCCCTTCACCACCTATATTAAATAACCCAGCGTGAAAAGCGACGGAAACAGCAAGCCCCGTAAAGACAAAGTTTGTGGCGTAATACAAGGTATAACCAATGCCTTCATCATAACCAAACGCCCCCGTGATTATATATTGTAACGCTTCAAGAGGGCTCTCCCCTATTAGCAAAATAACAAAAGCAGAGACTATAAACGCCAGACAAACATTGATAAGCGGGAGAACACCCACATCAAGCCAAGTGGGAAGTGCTTTATTCTTCATGACACTTCTCCTGCTTTAAGTTTTTTATCCGATCCCGCATTACCCATCAATAGTCCTAATTTTTGCGCATCAGCGTCACTCGCTGCCATTTCACCTACGATTCGCCCTTCAAACATAACGATAATACGGTCACACAATGACATTACTTCTTCTAACTCTACAGAAACAACAAGCACTGCATTTCCAGCATCTCGAAGAGAGACAATCTGCTGATGAATAAACTCTATCGCACCAATATCAACACCACGCGTTGGCTGTCCAACTAACAGTACTTGTGGCTGGCGTTCAATTTCTCGCGCAATACAGAGCTTTTGCTGGTTACCACCGGAAAAATTTGCCCCTTTTAAATGCGGGTTTGCGGGTCTTACATCAAATTCATCCATCAATTTGATACAGTGATCAGTGACCGCTGTATTATCCATCAAAATAGTGCCATTAAACTCAGGCTCATCTTGATACCCCATAATGGCACACTCGCGCGCACTAAAATCGGTAACCATGCCTTGCTTGTGCCTATCTTCTGCCACATGCCCTAAGCTTAAGTGTCTAAAATCTTTGGCATTCAGGACGTTTTTAGCATCAATAGTGGTATCGTTTAAGCGAATACTCCCCTCTTGTACCGGCATTATGCCGCTGAGCACATCTAACAACTCCGTTTGGCCATTGCCAGATACACCGGCAATCCCCAGGATTTCACCAGCGTGTACTTTTAAGCTGACATTATCGAGGCGCACAACATTAGCGCTATCTCTAATGGTCAAATTTTTCGCGTCTAACAATACTTCTTTTGGTTGCGCCACACTCTTATCAACTTCTAACAGCACTTTACGCCCCACCATAAGCTCAGCGAGTTCTTCCTTGCTGGTATCTGTCGTGGCTCGAGATGCCACCATAGTACCCCCGCGCATCACTGTCACTTCATCGGTGATTGCCAGAATTTCTTGCAGTTTATGGGTAATCAACATAACGCTAACACCGCGCTCTCGCAGTGCATTTAAAATATCAAAAAGTTGTTTTACTTCCTGCGGTGTTAATACACCTGTCGGCTCGTCTAATATAAGGATTTCAGCGCCGCGATAGAGCGCTTTAAGGATCTCTACTCGCTGCTGTAGACCAACCGCCAGCTCACCAGTAATCGCATCGGGATCAACTGCCAAGCCAAATTCTTCAGAGAGTCTAGCCAGTTCTGCTCTGGCACTCATTTTACTTTCTTTGAGCGAGCTGCTTTGCTCAGCTCCCAACATTACATTTTCTAATACGCTAAAGTTTTCAATCAACATAAAATGTTGATGTACCATGCCGATTCCAGCATGAATAGCGTCTTTAGAAGAGGTAATGGATGCCAACTGACCATTGACTAAAATTTCACCGCTATCGGCTTCATAAAAGCCATAGAGGATACTCATCAAGGTAGATTTTCCAGCGCCATTTTCGCCGATGATACCGTGGATGCTACCTTTAGCAACAACCAAATCGACATCTTTGTTAGCGTGGACGGGACCAAAACTTTTATTGATTTTTCGCAAATCAATGGCAGGAGGTACGTTCGCCTGCTGCTCAGTATTATGGGTACTTAACATTCAGTATTCACATTTTCTTTGTAAAAGACCCCGAGAGAATTCTTATAGCCCTTAGGGACTACACTTCAGTACAGAAGCGGGGTTGAAAGTTTGTGCCGGTATTACTGCGCCAGCACTAAACTTCTAGATGTTTATAGTGAAGGACACTTGTTGTCAGACATGTAGTCATGAACAACGATCTTACCGGCAATAATGTCAGCTTTCGCCTGATCGACGGCCGCTTTCATTTCAGCGCTAATAAGAGACTTATTGTTATCATCGTAAGCCCAGTCAACACCGCCTTCTGCAAGGCCTAAACTACTAAAACCAGCCTTCCAAGTACCGTCTTGAGCAGTCTTATAGGTATTGTACGCCGCAACATTTACCGCTTTAACCATAGACGTTAGCATAGTACCTGGGTGAATGTGGTTCTGGTTGGAATCGACACCAATGGCAAACTTACCTGCGTCTTTCGCCGCTTGATAGACACCGACACCGGTACCACCAGCCGCTGCGAAAACAACGTCAGATCCACGGTCAAACTGGCTGCGAGCAAGTTCCCCGCCTTTTACCGGGTCGTTCCATGCTGAAGGTGTTGAACCAGTCATGTTACTGATTACTTTCACGTCTTGAACTGCATATTTAGCACCTTGTGCAAAGCCACAGTTAAAACGACGAATAAGCGGGATATCCATCCCACCAACAAAGCTGACCGCTTTAGATTCAGACTTCATTGCCGCTAGCAGGCCAACTAGGAAAGAACCTTCATGCTCTTTGAAAACAATAGATTGTACGTTTGGCAGATCAACAACAGCATCGATGATGCTGAATTTGGTATCAGGGAAATCTTTGGCAACTTTTTCAAGCGCAGTTGCTTGAGCAAAGCCTATCGCCAGAACTGGATCAGCTTTACGCTGCGCCATTTTACGAAGTGCTTGCTCACGCTGTGAAGGATTAGTCACTTCAAATTCGCGATACTTTACGCCGCTCTCTCTTCTGAACTGTTCGACACCGTCGAAAACACTCTGGTTAAAAGATTTATCAAACTTACCACCCATATCAAATACTACAGCGGGCTTAAAGTCGGCAGCCATTGCCGATGAGGCAAGTGCGACAGCTGCAGATAATACTAGAAGTTGACGTTTCATTGATTTCTCCGAGATCTTGGTTTTTGATTATTGTTATAGATAGCGATGACTGATTACGCCGCTACAGTACAAATTAAAATCAGTTAAACAAATTCAGCACCCAAAGTACATATTCATAAGTATAATATTCAGATGAGGGTCAGAAATTGTAATCAGTATAATAAAGAATTCCCTACAAGTTTCACATTATTTTTTCCATTTGGTCTAAATAACGGTTATTCAATGGTCTTTATCTAAATTTATTTGAACTTTTTAACCTATTGCAGACAGATAGCGATGTATTCATCGAAAATGCTAGCGTAAGATAGGCGCGATATTTTTTAGACTATGGACAATAGTTAGTCTTCATCCAGAGACATGGCCGTCGAAGGCATTTCTTATTAGGTGTAAACTAGCTATAAAGACGAGCTGACAGGAACCGAGATTCATGAAAAAACAACATCTATTTTCAGTGATTGGCTTAGTGAGCTGCCTTGTTGCTAGCCCACTCTTTGGTGCAAGCATCTCAAAAGCGAAACAAGCTATCGAGGCGCAAGATTACAAAACGGCGCTCAAAGAGCTTGCCCCTTTAGTGAGCGCAGGCAAACCCGCTGCGACTAACCTGCTAGGGAAAATGTATCAAAATGGCTGGGGAGTTCCCGCCAGTATTGATCAGGCTAAAAAGTTTTATAAAAAAGGTGCCCGCAACGGCCATATAGACAGTGTTAACAGCTTGCGCGCACTAGATGATATCGAGTATTTAAAGGAACTGGAAAAAATCAAGCAAAAGGCAGTATCCGGTAACGCGACAGCACAGAACCGTTTAGGTGAAATGCTAGAGTACGGTTTTGGCGTTAAGCGTGATCCAAAAGCGGCCTTTGAACAGTATCAGCTAGCCGCAGATCAGGGCTATGTCGCCGCCCAACACAATATAGGTCGCAGCTACAATTTTGGCACAGGTGTTAAACAAGATTTTGCTGTCGCAGAGAACTGGTACCGCATTGCGGCGAATAAAGGTTACAACAAGTCCATGTTTTATCTGGGAACGCTGTATGCCACTGCGCACGGTAAAGATAATAGCAATGATCAAGACATCATTGCCTACGCTTGGATGAGTAATGCGGCAGCCCTTGGCGATCGCACGGCAGCGGCGATTGAAAACCGCCTGCTGATGAAGCTAGAAAAATCTCAAATCAGCACTGCCAAAGCGTTATCTGAAGAATACAAAAAGACTTACGTTATTCCTTTCCAATAATCTTCCACAAGCGCCTTTAGCGTTAAACCGCGTAAGGCGCCGCGAGATATCAACCGTAAAAATGATAAAATCTTTTGATCAATCAAACATTTCCAGAGCATCGTTAGCTCGCCGCTTAGGCGCTATTGGCTACGACACATTAGTGATAATAGCTTTAAGCTTTGCCGTGACCGCAACTTGGATGTGGATAATGAACACAGACAAAGCGGTAGGCCCTGCTTTTCAATCTACCTTGTTTATCAGTATTTTTTTATTTTTTGGCTTTTTTTGGACACGCTCAGGCCAAACTATCGGCATGATGGCTTGGCGAATCCGCATTCAATCAAAAACCGGTCACTCTATTAGCTGGATGCAAGCCCTCATAAGATTTATGACCGCCATTTTTTCTGCCGCTATCGCAGGGATAGGTTATCTATGGATGTTATTCAACGATGAACAGCTTTCGCTACACGATAAACTGTCAAATACTGAAGTGGTCTATTTGCCCAAAGCAACAAAGCCAACAAAGCCAACAAATAAATAGCACACTCCCAGCTCCTAACTCGTAGCTCCTAACTCGTAGCTCCTAACTTCTTTATAACTTTGAGCGACTTAGCAAAACCACCCCAAACAGCAAACAACATATAATCGGCACTGACACCGCTAACAGCGGTGACAAGCCTGCAACAGAGCTCATATGCCCTAAGATATCTTGCACAAACTTAAACAGTAAACCGGTGATGACGCCGGCAATAATACGCTGTCCTACGGTCACACTGCGCAGCGGACCAAAGATAAACAAGATACCAATTAACACTAAAGCGATCACCGTTAATGGCTGAAACAGCTTACTCCAAAAAGCAAAGAAGTAAGAATCTGCCTGCAGCTGCTGTTGCGATAAATAATGAGAGAAAGACCAGAGTTTGCCAATCGACAAGTCTTCAGGCTGAACCACTAAAGCTGCGAGCAAAGTAGGCGACAAACCTAACCCCCAATCCTCTGTTGCCTGTGTCGAAATGGTGGTACGTTTCTCCTCTATCTTGGTGCGACTTATATCTGATAACTGCCAGCGCCCATCAACATACTGTCCCTGCCTGGCAAAACTAGTCGCCTGTAACGCTCTTTCTTCATCAAATTCAAAGCGCGTCACCCCTAAAATCCTCCCACCGGGGACCACCGCATTAATATGAATATAAGTATCGCCTTCGCGATGCCATACCCCGAAGCGCGACTGCAGCGCTTTACCGCCACCTTTGGCACTGGCTTTAATTGACTGCGCCAATTGCTCACACATCGGTATCACAAACTCACCGGCCGCCATTGACAAAAACGCTAACAATAACGCAGGTTTAATCACGGATGTGATTATTCTAGCGGTCGAAATGCCCGCCGCTCGCATCACCGTTAACTCACTGTGACCAGCAAGCATCCCCAACCCTATTAGACAGCCTACTAGACAACTTAAAGGTAGGAACTCATAAAAATTACCGGGAATTTTTAACGCCAAATAATACAGTATTGTCTGTGGTGTATAATTCTCACTGGCATCTTTTACCTCATCCATAAAAGCAAATACAAAATCTAAACCAAGCACTACTAGCAATACCACAAATATCGATGAAAGCACTTGTACAGCAATATATCGGTCGAGTATTTTCATTTTATTTGCCTCTCTTTAATGAAGGAAGGCTCGGCATTTTATTAATTAAATTGCTCCAAAACTGATCAAAAAAGATAAGGCTTAACCCATAACATAAGAACACCAAATGCACCGCCCAAATCAAGATAAAATGGGCCCCACCTTCCACTTTATCGCGCGCCGACATTAACAGTGATAAATACACCAAATACAGCAAGATAGAAGGTATTAGTTGCGCATAGCGTCCCTGACGAGGATTGGTTCTGCTTAAAGGCACTGAAATCAACACTACTATAAAAGCCAATAAGGGCAGAGATAGGCGCCACTGTAATTCGGCGGCCAACTTAGGATCACTACTCGCAAAGAGCGCTAAGGTCGATTTCACTATGGGATCTGATGTATCTATTTTTAATTTTCGCTCAGGTAGCAGATAGCCGTACTCAGAGTATTCAAGTTGTTGATAATCCGCCCGCCCAGGCACTCCTGTATACCTTATGCCATTTTGCAGTACCAGATAACGGCGTCCCTCTTTATTAATTTGCACGCCGCCACTTTCAGAGTAACTCACTTCAAGTTGATCGCTGCCTTTATTGACCTTGGCTATAAACACTTTATCCATCTTAGTGCGTTGCTCTAAAAATGCACTAGTATAAACAGTACGACCACCGGACAGTTTCTGAAAACGTCCGGGAGTGAGTGTATCCAGTTCACTCAGTGCATCGCGTTTAGCGTAGCTAACTTCTAACTGCTGATAAGCTAAGGGAGATATAAATAAGCTGAGACTAGCAACAATCAGAGCCCCGCCAATGGCGGGACCCAGCGCATAAACAACTAACTGTTTAGGGCTGACACCACTGGCTTTTAATACGGCCATCTCACTTTCTAAATATAATTTACCGTAAGCGAGCAACACCCCTAAAAAAAGCGCCAATGGCAGCGTTAGCATTAACATGTTGGGTAAACGGTAAGCGACTAGCTCTAACACAAACAGCAAGTCCATCTCACCCGGATTGGCACGTGCCAGGGTATTAATAAGACGCCCACTGACAATAATAGGTACTAGCACCAAAGCCACTGCAAATGTACTAAAAAAAATCTCTCTGGAGAGATAACGATAGATAATCAAAGAGGTTTGCCCTGTCGCTACATATTGAAAAGGTTTATAGTATTGGCCAATTACAGCCGTTGGGGAATCATCCCCTATTCAGTGTTGCCAACTACTGACACTCACAGCGTCAGATAGTTTAGGAGCGTTGTTACGCATAAATTCAACACTGATATTAGTGCGGCATTATCTTATAAAGTCAGCCCCAAGTCATCACCGGAGTATATATGGAATTTGAAATTATCAGTAGCGATATCACCGTCTTTGAAACGCAATGTCTGGTTGTAGGCATTGAAGCTGACGGTGCACTTACCGCTGCAGCGCGAACTGTCGACCAAGCCTGTGAAGGTGCGATTCAAGCAGTTCTCAACGATGGAGATATAAACGGTAAAACTGGACAGTGCGTTATGCTGCGTAACTTACCCAACATTACCGCCAAGCGTGTCCTACTGGTAGGTCTTGGCGGTGTCAGTAAACGCACAGATACCGTACAAAAAAGTATCATCAAGGCTATTTTCGCACAGCTTAAAAGTCACAGCATCAGTGACGTCACCATCGCCCTGGATGACAAAATCAACAAAGACTCTGATGTCTATCGTCAATTGCGCTTAAGCGTACAAGACGCCTGTGCTGGTTTCTACCAATACGATGAGACAAAAAGCACTAAAGCCACGGCTCCTACCCTTGAAAACATTCGCTTTGTAGTCGCAGAAGAGCAAGTTGAAAACGCTGAATTCGGCCTGCTTGATGGCACCGCGGTAGCCAACGGTATGAGTGTTGCACGTGAGCTTGGCAATCTACCAGGTAACATTTGTACGCCTACCTACCTTTCTCAAGAAGCTCTAGAGCTAGCAGAAGGTTACGATAGCGTCGAGTGTGAAATACTAGACGAAGAAGCCATGCAAGCGCTTGGCATGCACTGTTTACTCTCTGTAGGTAATGGCAGTGCCGAGCCGTCACAGTTAATCGTCATCAAATATAACGGTGGCGAAACCAACGAGCAACCTCATGTACTTGTCGGTAAAGGCGTCACCTTCGATACCGGTGGTATTTCATTAAAGCCAGGCGCTGCCATGGATGAAATGAAGTTTGATATGTGTGGTGCTGCCAGTGTGATGGGTACTATGAACGCTGTGGCTGAAATGCAATTGCCAATGAACGTTATTGGTGTGATAGCCGCCGCAGAGAACATGCCATCTGACAAAGCCACTAAACCGGGTGATGTTGTCACTACGCTTTCCGGAAAAACGGTTGAGATTTTAAATACTGATGCTGAAGGACGTTTAGTGCTTTGTGATGCACTGACTTATGTTGAGCGCTTCGACCCTAAAACTGTTATCGATATCGCAACCTTGACCGGCGCTGTGATTGTCGCCCTTGGCCACACTGCATCAGCGGTTATGTCGAACGATGACAATTTAGCCAATGAACTGATAGAAGCCGGCGAATACGCCGCTGATCGTACTTGGCGTCTACCTTTATGGGATGAATACCAAGAGCTGCTCGATTCGAACTTTGCCGACATCGCCAACATTGGCGGACCTGCTGCAGGCTCAATTACTGCCGCTTGTTTCCTCTCTAGGTTCACTGAGAAATACAGCTGGGCGCATCTGGATATTGCAGGAATCGCCTGGTCTAAAGGTAAAGAGAAAGGCGCTAGTGGCCGTGCTGTTCCTATTCTTTGTCAGTACTTAATGAACACCGCTGCTGATCTTCAAGCAGAGGACAACTAGCCCCAGGAAAAAAACAAACCTCCCCGTGCCCTGCGCGGGGTTGCTTAACAAATAAGAATTAAGAATATAGCAGCAGAGTGTCCAATTGAAACAAGCAGATTTTTATATCCTTCCCTGTACCGATGACAGTGGTAAATATCAATTCTTGGGTAAGCTACTCAATCGCATCGTCAACAGTGGCCATCGCGTTTATTTATATTGTGATGACAAATATCAGGCCGACAAGATTGGTGATGCACTGTGGCAGTTTAATAGTACTAGCTTTCTCGCCAACTCTACCCCCGATAAACCTTTGATCGCCCCCATTTCAATTGGCTGGCACAAAAACCATCAGCCTGAGCACTTAGAAGTTATTGTTAACTATTCGCAAATCATTCCGGATGGCGCAGCCCAATTCGAACGTGTTGTTGAATTAGTCACCAGCGAGCCTGCTAGCCTGCCACGTAGCCGCGAGCGTTACAAAGTCTACAAAGAGCAGGGGTTTAGTATAAAGAACAACGATATGCGCCCTAAATCAGTATAAAAACAACCGTAGTTAACTACACTAAAGAAGTATAATAGTATCTCACGGCCCTCTAATTTTGCGCTCCAATAACGATTCCCAGATCACTTGAGCCTGTGTTTTAGGGTAAAAAGATGCCACTTATCTCACCTTTTTAACTAACCTTGACAACTACCCGCTTAATCTCTGTTAACCCAACCAGAGTCAAGGTATAATTTGCCACTTTTTCGAGGGTGTAATGCCCTTAATCAATCGATTATTCCGGGTAATATTGCAGCGCAACCACAATCAGTACTGCATTCCCCTTTTTAGATGTTAGAGAGTAAAGCAATGGATAAGACATACCAACCCGCCAGTATAGAGACATCTTGGTACCAAACATGGGAAGAGAAAAATTATTTCGCACCTAGCGGCGAAGGTGAAGCTTATTCAATGGTCATCCCGCCGCCAAACGTCACCGGCAGTTTGCATATGGGCCATGCTTTCCAACACACTATTATGGATACCTTGATCCGCTATCAGCGTATGCAGGGAAAAAACACCCTTTGGCAAGTCGGTACTGACCACGCAGGTATCGCCACACAAATGGTGGTCGAGCGCAAACTTGCCGCTGAAACCGGCGAAACCCGTCACGATTTAGGGCGCGAAGCCTTTATGGATAAAATCTGGGAGTGGAAAGAGGAGTCCGGCGGTAACATTACCCGTCAGATGCGTCGCTTAGGCAATTCTGTCGACTGGGATAACGAACGCTTCACCATGGACCCTAAATTCCAAGCATCCGTCGAAGAGGCATTTATCAGTCTCTACGATGAAGGATTAATTTATCGCGGCAAAAGGTTAGTTAACTGGGATCCTAAACTGCACACGGCTATCTCTGATCTTGAAGTAGAAAGCAAAGAGATCAAAGGCAAGATGTGGTATTTGCGCTATCCACTAGCCGATGGCGTCACTACCGATGCGGGCGATGACCACATTGTGGTCGCGACCACCCGCCCTGAAACCATGTTTGGTGATACAGCGGTTGCGGTCAACGCAGAAGACCCACGTTTTCAAAGCATCATTGGCAAAGCAATTGTACTACCCCTTTCTGGTCGTCGCATCCCGATTATTGCCGACGAACACGCCGACATGGAAAAAGGCACTGGTTGTGTAAAAATCACCCCTGCCCACGATTTCAATGACTACGAAGTTGGTAAGCGTCGTCAATTGCCGATGATCAACGTTCTGACCTTTAACGCTGAAATTCGTGAAGTCGGTCAAGGCTTTAATTCAGACGGCACTAGCAACACTGAAATCAACTGCTATATTCCGGAAAAATTTCACAATATGGAGCGCTTTGCTGCACGCCGTGAAGTGGTTGCCGATTTTGAAGCACTTGGCTTCTTAGTTAAAATTGAAGAAAACAACATGACCATTCCCTACGGGGACCGCGGTGGTGTTGTTATTGAACCAATGTTAACTGACCAGTGGTTTGCCGATGCTAAAACGCTGGCAGAACCCACCATTGAGGCGGTAGAAAACGGCGCTATCAAATTTGTTCCCAAGCAATATGAAAATATGTTCTTCTCTTGGATGCGTGACATTCAAGATTGGTGTATTTCGCGCCAGCTTTGGTGGGGTCACCGTATTCCAGCATTTTACGATGCACAAGGTAAGGTCTATGTTGCAGCGAGTGAAAGCGCAGCTCGTGAGAAATACAATTTGGGCGATGACGTCACACTGACCCGAGACAATGATGTATTAGACACGTGGTTTAGCTCTGGTCTCTGGAGCTTTGCCACCATGGGTTGGCCTGAGCAAAACGATAAGCTTGAGACTTTCCACCCAACCGATACCCTAGTTACAGGCTTTGACATCATCTTCTTCTGGGTTGCACGCATGATGATGATGAGCATGCACTTATGCAAAGATAAAGAAGGCAAACCGCAAATTCCATTTAAGACCGTTTATATTACCGGTCTAGTACGTGATGAAAGCGGCGAAAAAATGTCTAAAACTAAAGGTAACGTATTAGATCCTTTAGACATGATCGATGGTATCAGCTTAGAAGATCTATTAGAAAAACGCACCGGAAACATGATGCAGCCGCAAATGGCCGCTAAAATCCGCAAGCGCACTGAAAAAGAATACGCTGATGGCATTCCTGCGCATGGTACTGACGCACTGCGTTTCACCCTAGCAGCACTGGCATCAACTGGTCGTGACATCAACTGGGACATGAAGCGTCTAGAAGGTTATAGAAATTTCTGTAACAAGATTTGGAACGCTGCCCGCTACGTTGAAATGAATACCGCAGGTGAAGATTGTGGTCAAAACGGCGAAGCAGTTGAACTGTCGCTTGCCGATCGCTGGATTAGCAGCAAGTTGCAAAAAATTGAAATTGATGTGGCTAAATACATCGATGAATATCGCTTGGATCTTGCCGCTCAGACCTTGTACGAATTTATCTGGAATGAATACTGTGGCTGGTACTTAGAGCTCTCTAAACCGGTACTTTGGAATGAAGAGGCAAGCGAGCTGCAAAAGCGCGGTACACGTCGCACTTTAGTGCGTGTATTAGAAGTGATCATGCGTTTGACTCACCCTATTATGCCGTTCTTAACCGAAGAGATTTGGCAATCTATTAAGTCCTTAGCCGGTGTTAGCGGTGACAGCATCATGTTGCAAAGCTACCCTAAAGCTAATCTTGATAAGATAGACCTCGGTGCAGAGGCGGATATCGACTGGCTGAAAGGCGTGATCACAGGTGTGCGTAACATCCGTGGTGAAATGGGTATATCTCCAGCCAAAGAGCTCAAAATTTTAATTAATAATGGCAGTGAAGAAGACAAACTTCGCTTGGCTGCTAACCGCAATTTCTTAATGAAGCTGGCCTCTCTGGAAAACATCACTTGGCTAAATCCAGGTGATGAAGCGCCGATGTCATCGACCCAATTAGTTGGCAAGATGGAAGTGCTAGTCCCTATGGCGGGCCTCATCGATAAAGACGCTGAAGTGTCGCGCCTCAATAAAGAGATCGAAAAGCTTGAAAAGGATATCGCTCGCATCGAAGGCAAGTTGAGCAATCAAAAATTTGTTGCCAATGCCCCAGAGGCCGTTGTTGCCAAAGAGCGTGAGAAAATCGCCGGCTTTAAAACATCGCAAGATAAGCTCATTGAGCAACGCGACAAAATCGCCGCGCTCTAATTGCCAATTTCTGTAAAGGTACAATATACTCGCTCTCTAGCGTAACTTGCAGGGGTTGGTAGTTAGCAATTACCAGCAACAAAAGTCTACCGTAGCACTTACGTTTAGCAAAAACGCTGCACATAACAAGGTCTATTCAATTAGGCCTTTTTTTGCCCTATTCCCTTACTAGCTTTGTGCCACTGCTTTTTCTATAGCGCTGTCGTTTTTAGACCTCACCCTAGCAATTTAGCGATTAACCAATACTCGCCTGTTTGTCAGCACAAGATGCTAAAGGGATGGGGTCAATTGATAAACAGCGCTAGTACCAATTCAGTTTTACATTGTATGCACACAGGTTTAAATATACTTTGGGTTGATAAGCTCCCTATCAATATCTATCACATTTTTATGAGGAACAAACATGCACGTAATAATGGACATCATGGTCTCCCCCGGTGGCGTAGGTTTATCAGTTTCACCCTACGTCGCTCACTGTCAAAAGATTTTCCAAGAGGCAAAACTCAATCATCAAATGCATAGCTTTGGCACCAATGTAGAAGGTGAGTGGGATGATGTAATGGCCGCAGTAAAGCGCTGTCACGACGAATTGCACGAGATGGGTGCAATACGTATCACCAGCCATATGAAGGTGGGTACCCGCATCGATAAAGCACAGACAATTCAAGATAAAATCGATAGCGTCCAGCAAAAATTAAAAGAATAGTTTTCCCAGTATTGCATTAAGCATAGCCCCTGCCTTTAGCCCCGCTTCCTGTAAGCTAAATTTAAGTCTCTATTCGCTGATGTTTTTTAGATCCATGATACTGCTACTGTAACTGTAACTTATAGGGCATAACATAAAGCTAAGGCATTAGTGCCCCTAATTTTTGCCAGTCCCCTGTTAAAATTAGAGGATGGCAGCACGCAACAACTAATTCTTATGCCTAAGACAACGGTGCTATTGCTACTGTTATCCTGATTCTTTACGCAGTATTAGGTTAAAGTCTTAATCAATCGTCGATATGATCTCCCACCTTAACCTTTGCTATGATGCACTGTAGTGTATCTAGGAGAAGTGGGCAGTACTGTACTGCAATGTATTCAACTCTCGCTATTGGGTAACAAAAACATAAACGACAAAAGCTATTTGCAGCATTTAATCGTGACACAAAGGCTCGTTATTAAGAGTTCTACATAATTAGCATTTAAATTAAGAATTTAACTGGACAGCAAAATGATTACAAGAAGACGCTTTCTTGGCGCATTCCCTGCGTTACTTTTACCGCTCTATAGTCGTGCGGAGCAAACCCGCACTCTACGGGTGGTCTATCACCCGAACATCCCCCCCTACTCTTATCAAGATCCCCAAGATGGCACACAAGTCATTGGCATTTTGATTGATTTGATTAATGAATTAGAGCTCGTATCAAATACCTCATTTAGCCACCACCCATACCCGTGGAAAAGAGCCCAAGTATTAGTTGAAACGGGAAAAGCCGATGCCTTTTGTTGCCCAGTTACCGCAGAGAGAGAGCGCTACGCAATATTCTCCAAGACACCAATCACTAATTTATTTGAGCCTGCCATTTTTTATAATCCCAATAATCCCCATGCTGAAAAAATTAAAGCGGCCCAGCAGATTGAAGATTTCTACTCTTTTAAGACCGCGGCTTTTCTAGGTAATAGTAGCCATTCGCAAACGTGGAAAAACCATCCAGATGTAAAGTTAGTTCCCAACGTCGAGCAAATATTAAAGATGATAGAACGAGGTCGGATTGATTTTTATTTCGCCGACCCCATCGTCACTGGCCATCTCATCAAACAGATAGGGCTTACAGAAAAACTGGATAGCTTTCCAATGGGAAGCATTGTCGGGAGAAAAAAGATTCCCATGCGCTTTGGTCTAAGGCGCAGCTACCCTGACGCAGAAAAAGTGATTGAATTGATCGATGAACTCATCATCAAAGCGCTTCCCACTGCTCGCCATGACTCAATTATCAACCGATACTTGTAAGCCTCAACAACGCCATTGCATTGTGGAGCACACAAAGAGCATTGTTGAGTATCCCTCCAACAGCAATAAATCAGCGGCATAGCCTTTAATTTTACGCGCGGTTAAAAGGCAATCCCCAGCTTAGCTGTTGGGTTATTGTGTATTTCACCATCAGTCACTCGCACTGAGGTAAACCTCACTAATCACCTCGTTGATAATCTCTGCAATCAACTGACAGTCATCCTCACCGAATGTTAACGGGATACGCATGTCTAACAAGGTTGAGAGCAAGGCCTCTGTTTTATTCAGCGACGGCATATCCTCGATATAACACCAACTGTCGTAGCGACTGGTATAGCCGTTGGGAGCTTCATCTCCAAACCACTTTAAGACCACGCCGCGCGCCGCACACTGCTCAACCACTGCTAAGATAGCCTGTTGGCTGAAGCTGGGAACAGAAAACTGTATAGTACTGCCCACAAACTGTTCTTGCTCAGGACGCTGAGTGAGTTTAATCGGCGCGCACTCAGATAACACTTCCTCAATGATCTGATAGCGGCGATTCCAGCGCTGGCACTGATTATCGATATCCGCCAGTTGCGGGCGTAAAATAGCTGCGCGTAAATTATCCATCCGACCACTGTAATTAGGAGTGTGCAAGCGGATATTGGCAAAAACTTCAGGTTCGGGTGCTGCCTGATGATTGCTGTAGAGCATATAGGAGCCCGAATAAATGATAGCTCTAGCCATTAGTTCAGGATCGCTAGAGATTAAAAAACCGCCCTCGCCCGAGTTTAAGTGTTTGTAAGTTTGCGTGCTAAAACAAGCGGCAATACCAAAAGTGCCGCTCTTTTTGCCATCCCAATATGCCCCCATGGTATGGGCGCAATCCTCTATTAAGGTAATCGAGAACTGTGCGCAGATAGCCATCACTCTATCCATATCCGCGATATGCCCGCGCATATGCGACATCATAAAATACTTCGCCCCAGAGCGCTCAGCTTGCACCGCTAAGTCATCTAGGTCGATACAGTAGTTTTCATCGACGTCCACCAGCACCGCACTCGCGCCGCTGTTGTGGATGGCGCCGGGTACTGGTGCCAGTGTAAATGCATTGCACAGTACTTTATCTCCTGCGCAAACGCCCGCGGCACACAGCGCTACATGTAGCGCATAGCCTCCGGATGAACAGGCCAGTGTATAGGGGACATCCATATAACTGGCAAATTCCATTTCCAACAAGTCAGTCTCAGAAGGCTCCCCCGCTACACTGTTATAGCGATGTAGACGACCACTGCGCATTACGTTTACCGCGGCTTCAATCGCGCTTTCAGCAATGGGCTCCTGCTGAGTAAAAGATTTAGTAAATATTTTCATGTCTTGTCCCCTACTTTCAATTCAGTCATAGCGCTTTTGATCGTACACTTCAAAATCCCAGTCTGCCTCTGGGAAATACTTGCGCAAACGCCAGTCACAAGCACGCGCGTGTCCTTCCATTCCCTCCACTCTTGATATTCTTGAGCCCACTGCGCTATAGGTAAAGTTGGCCGCTTCGCTGATTTCTTGATAAGTGAGGATCTTTAGAAACTTATGCACATTCAAACCACCACTATATCTGGCAACTTGTCTGGTGGGCAATATGTGATTAGTGCCCGAGCATTTGTCCCCATGAGTGACGGTCGCCCCCTCTCCCAAAAATAACGAGCCATAGTTTTTAAGCCTATCTGCCCACCACTGCGGATCCTCAGTAATCACTTGTAAATGCTCACTGGCATATTCATCGCTGATTTTGAGTAGCTCTGCATCGCTCTCACAATAAATAATTTCACCGTGGTCGGCCCATGCCGCGTCTACTGTTGCACGGTTGGGCATATCGGCTGCCACTTGGGGCAGTAGTTGTGCCACTTTTTCACCGAGCTCTTTGTCATTCGTAAATAGCCACACAGGCGAGTCTACCCCGTGCTCAGCCTGAGAGACGAGATCAACCGCAATGGTCATCGGATCTGCCGTGTGATCGGCGATGATGGCCGACTCTGTCGGCCCTGCAAACACATCGATCCCCACTTCACCAAACAGCATGCGTTTCGCCTGCGCCACATAACCATTACCAGGGCCAACTAAAATATCCGCTTTAACCCCGGTAAAAAGCCCTTTAGCCATGCTGGCGATTGCGTGCACACCGCCCATCTCCATAATAATATCCGCGCCAGCTAAATCCATCGCATAGACGATAGCCGGATGTATACTGCCATCTTTGGGAGGCGAGCAGGCGATTATCGTTTCTACCCCTGCCACTTTGGCAGTGGCAATACTCATAATGGCGGATGCGGCATGTGAGTAACGCCCACCCGGCACATAACAACCGGCGCAATTTAGAGGGATTACTTTTTGTCCTAGTACCGCACCGGAATCTGTGGTTATCTCAAACTCAGTCAGGCTAGCTAATTGGGCGCGGGCAAATTCTGTGACTTGTTTATAGGTAAATTGGATATCTTGCTTGGTCTGCTCTGACACTTGTGCAATTAGCTGCTTACGCTTTTGTGCAGATAAAACAAAGTCTCCCTGCCAATTATCAAATTTTTCGGCATACTCTCTTACTGCGCCTTCACCCTCTTGCTCTATATGGTCTAGCATACGCTGCACATCGAGATTAATTTGCGCATCAGAGTCCGCGGTTACTGCATTCGCTTTTTTAATATATTGCATGATAGTTTCTTCTTATATTTTGTTTATAAAGAGTATTTACTACAATAGCTGTGAGTTTAAAGACAGTACTTGAAAACAAGTTCATATCCAAGGCTCTCATCTAACCACTAAGACATAGAAACCACCAATGCCAATTTAGTTGTCACTGGTTACTTTTCGGTATTGCTTAACAAAACATAAGACAGGAAGTACTTAATTGGAATTAAAATGGCTAAAGGACTATTTGGCACTGGTTGAGCAGGGCTCCTTTTCTAAAGCAGCCGCCACTAGATATGTCACACAACCGGCTTTCAGCCGTAGAATTCGCTCGCTAGAAGCGTGGCTGGGGGTGTCCTTAGTGGAGCGCAATCAATACCCTTTAGTACTCACTAGTGCAGGGGAAGTGTTTGTAGAGCGCGCCAAATCACTGTCTGATTCTATATTACTGTGTCGTGAGCAGCTTCGTAACATGCAACTGGTACAAAATGAAATAACGCTCTGCGCTCAGCAATCGCTGGCCGTATCATTTTTCCCCGATTGGATTGAAAATTTCTCAGAGCTGTTTGCAGATACCTTAATCCGTATTAATACAGTCGATTTGCACGAGGCAGTAGAGACTTTTTTAAACGCCAGCAGTGACTTTTTACTCTGTTATAATACCCGCAATATTTTTAGCCAGCTGCTCGTAGACGATGTCGAGAGTTTGCCGGTCGGGGTGGACGAGCTAATACCGGTCTGTCTAGCCAACACTGATGGTACACCGCTGTTCGAGGTTGTTGAGCATCAGCCGTTACCGATGTTAAGTCACCCGCCTGAATCTTTTTTTGGACAGCTAATAAGCCGTCAATGCCTCTCGACACTCCCCGACGCAATTATCATCAATCACTGCTATCAAAGTTCTTTATCAGAGGCACTAAAAGCACTGACACTAAAAGGCAAAGGTATTGCATTTCTTCCTCGCAGTATCGTGCAAGGCGAACTAAACGCTGGCAAATTGGTGCTGATCGATGCGTTTCTCAAGCCTATTGAGCTGCAAATATTTTTATACCGACTCAAGCACTCACAAAAGCCAGCCTCGCTAAAATTGTGGCAACAGCTACAGAAAATCAACACTATTCCAAAAAGTAACTAGCGGCAACTTTTATAGCATTGGCGAAAGGGCATGGGAAAATTTTATACTCGCTGTAAATAAATGATTCCGGATGCCGCCTATGTCGACGATAAACACCCTAGAGCAAAGTCTTAGTGCATTGCACCAAATTGTAGCGCAACTTGCCAGTGAGCGAGCCGTAGCACCTGCTAGCAGTGCTGCGCAACTAGAGGCCGCTTTAGATTTGTCTTTAACAGAGCAGGGAAGCGACGTCGAGCAGCTAGTGAGTGCTGCAAAGGCCTACTTAGATTATAATCCCGACGTCTCTCAAGTGGCTTTTTTTAAACTCTTATATTCGGGTCTCAATGCCCCCGCCCTACTGGGAGATTGGATCACTAGCCTCTCAAACGCTACCATGCACACCTATCAAGTAAGCCCTGTCGCCACTTTAATGGAGTTAGAGCTGATTAGACAGTGGAACAGATTAGTTGGCTTTGATAAAGGCGATGGCGTCATGGTTAGCGGAGGCTCTCAAGCTAATTTAATCGCCATGTTACTAGCCAGACACCAGTGTTGTCCCGATATAAAAACGCGCGGCCTACAGGGCCAGACACTGGTCGCTTATGTCTCAGACCAAGCGCATTATTCCAGTTTAAAAGCAGCCAATGTGCTGGGGATAGGCAGTGACAATTTAATTGCCGTGACCAGTGACGATCAAGGGAGAATGGATCCGCAATGTCTGGCAAATGAAATAAACCTTTCTCTCGCTAAAGGGCATACGCCATTTTTTATCGGTTTAACCGCGGGCACCACCGTCATTGGCGCTTATGATCCGGTACAGCCATGCAGTGTTATTGCCCGTCAACATAACATTTGGCTACACATTGATGGTGCTTGGGGCGCGCCAATATTGTTTTCTCAGTCTCAGCGCCACTTACTCGCTCACAGTGAACTCGCTGACTCTGTCACTTGGGATGCGCACAAGTTTATGAATGTACCAGTCACTGCCGCGGTTATTTTGGTCAAACAAGCGGGTCTGTTACGCGCAGCTTGCTCAGGCGGAGGTGGCGATTATTTATTCCACAGTGATGAAAACGCCGCTTACAATTTAGGTGAACGCTCTATTCAATGTGGACGGCGCGCGGATGCGCTAAAAGTGTGGATGAGTTGGAAAGCACTGGGTAGCCAAGGTTTCGCCGATAAAGTGGATCACTTATTCGCCTGTAAAACCTATTGTCTAGAACAGCTTAATCACGCCTCTAAGTTACAAATTTTGGCCCCTGCAGTGTATCTCAACGTGCTGTTTCGCTACTCCCCTAGTGAGGATTTGAATGAGCAGCAATTGCGCACGTTAAACATCGCCATCTGCCAGCAATTAAAAAAACAGGGCATTTACATTGATTACGCGCAATACAAAGGCCGCACCGGTATCCGCTTGATTCTGGCTAACGCTATGTGCCAGCAACAAGACATCGACAACATGCTCAGCGCCTGCATCGAAGTGGGAGATAAAATCTTCCAGCGCACGGCACTCTAATCAGAGCCTGCTGCCAATAGCCTCCTCTGGTCCAAGGTAAAACAAAGCTGCCTAAACAGTCTCTAGCAGTGCAATGTAGAGGCTTCTTAGGCAGCTTAATAAACCTACTGCCAATTATACTTTCCCCTGATAATTAAAAAGCCTATCTCTTATAAAGCATTAATCAACCGCAATCACCCTACCACTTAATACAAGCCTCTTTGAGGCAACAATAGTCTGCAATAACACACAATAATTTTCAGCATTTAACCCTATTAAATACCAACCCTATCGGCAATCTCTTTTGTCTGAATCAATTGATCCATGTCACAAAACTGTCATATAAATGCCATACATTGTGCATATTACAATTTAGTTACACCCTACAAACGCCATTGACATGGAGCTAAAATGAACAGAGTCAGTATTAAGTACAAACTGTTTTTTATCGGCGCTATCGCCTGTATCGGTTTTGTCACTTTAATTATTTTTAATGCCATTGCGATCTCTTCACTGAGTAAACTCAATCAACTTGCCTCTCTCTCTGCCACCCTCGAAGCAGATATGCTGATGTTGCGCCGTCATGAAAAAGATTTTCTGGCGCGCAAAGATACAAAATACCTCGACAAGTACCAAAGTCACTTTAAAACTATGCTGTCAAATGTAGAACAGTTGCAACAGCAAGTGTCTATCACCACAATTCCCAGCGCTGATATTATTCAGATTAATCAGTTACTCAAGCAATACCGCAGCCATTTTTTAGCACTGGCGCAGCAGCAAAAGAAAATCGGCCTGCATGCAAAAGACGGCTTATATGGCTCGCTCAGATCACAAGTGCATAAAATTGAAACCTTAATCAATGACGAAGAAAAAAGCCTTGGTGAAAATGCACTCTCGCACAGTTTAATGCGGACGATGCTGATGTTAAGACGTCATGAAAAAGATTTCATGCTCAGAAAACAGCTTAAATATGTCGATAAGTTTAACCAGCGAATCACCGTCTTAGAAAGCAAACTAATAGCGGCCGATTCAAAAGCGGACTTTACCAACAAAGCCCGCGACGCACTCAAACAGTATCAACAGCAGTTCATACAGCTAAGCGATGCCGAAAAGATACTAGGGTTAGATAGCAAAAGCGGAATCCACGGCAGTATGAGAAATGTCATCCACAGTAGCGAATCGCGTCTGTCTAAGCTTGAGGATAAACTGCAAATAGAAACAGCAAAACATATCGTAGACGCTAAGTTCACCAATTTGCTGATTGGCGCGGCCCTGATTGTTTTGACTTTATGTGGCATTATCATGGTCGTGAATAATATTACTCGCCGGGTTCACTCACTCGCTCATGCTATTACCAATGTGACCGATAATAAAGACTTAAGCCAGCGGCTTAATTTGTCTGGTAATGATGAGATTACCACTATTGCCAATACCTTTAATCAGACCATAGAAGCACTGGATACGCTGATGAGTGATGTGCATCGCTCTGCAACCGCTCTTTCGCATGCCAGTGATAAACTGAAATTGAGCAGTGAGAAGTCCCAACAGGGGATGCGTCTGCAAGTGGAGAATAGCGCGCAGTTGGTCGTGGCGATGCAACAAGTTAGCGCATCTGCTATCACCGTTGAGCAACAATCATCTAACGCTTTAAATGCCTCTGATGTTGCCAGCCAAGTGTCTAGTGAAGGCGAATCTTTAGTCAAACAGAATTTGATCAGCTATCAAAAACTTGCCGATGAAATAAATAGCTCCAGCGCAGTGATTAAACAGCTGCATGAACAAAGTACCAATATTGGCGGTATGTTATCGACCATCAGAGGCATTGCCGATCAGACCAATTTACTGGCTCTCAATGCTGCTATTGAAGCCGCCCGAGCCGGAGAGCAAGGCAGAGGTTTTGCGGTGGTCGCCGACGAGGTAAGAACACTCGCCTTGCGAACTTCACAATCAACCCAAGATATTGAGGAAGTAGTGACAAACTTAAAACGGTTATCCCAAGAGGCAGTCAGCGCGATGGCAAAAGGCAGCGAGCAAGCGCGCAATAGCATTAGCAACAGCGACAAGATGAAACTATCTCTAGAGCAGATTAGTGCATCGGGCGATACCGTAAATACCCTTAACCTCCATATAGCGATGGCGGCCAAAGAACAAGAGCAGGCCTGCCAATCGATTAATCAAAATATGGAATCTATCTCTACTATCACTAGCGACACTAGCCAACTTGCAGCACAAGTGTCACTGGCAGGTTTTGAGTTAGAACAGCTATCACAGCAGCTAGGCGGCAAAGTACAAGCGTATACTCTGAGCCATTAACAGTACTTTTATAGTGGCTAAGCTGACCTCCAACACAAAATCAGCGGTCCCTTACCGAGCACCTAAAATGCTTCAAATAAACAATCTAAGAGAGAAGAGTAAGTCCTCTCTCTTTCACAACCCGATTAATCTGCTATCAAATTAGCGAGCAGTAAACAGTTGTCTAAATTGGGCCGCACTCATCACTTCACGGCCCATGCTCGCCGCTGTCTCGACTACTTGGTTAACTAGTACGGCGTTGTTGTCGGCAAACTGGCCGCGCATATTGTACAAGTTATTTTCAAAACCCACGCGCACATCACCGTCGAGGGATAAAGCGGCACTAACACAGCGATGTTCATCGCGCCCAAAGGCACATACCGCCCAAGGTGTTTGATCTTTATGCTCAACAATAAAGGGAAATAACTCTCCAGGTTCTGAGTGCTGACCTTCGTTATAACGCCCTAATACAAACAGTAAGTGATGTTTATTGGCTGGTATCACACCCATCGCTTTAAGCTGATGATAAAAACGTACTTCCTCTGCACTATACACAATGTACTGTGCCACAATACCCAGTTGCGCGACTTCGTGAAAAAACTCTTTCGCCTGTTCAAGCCCCGCATCATTAGGGATAAACTCGCGCAGTGCCATAGAGACCGCCTCAGGTTTAACCGCTTTCACCATCGCCATTTGCTGGGCAATAGGGTAAATCCCTACTGCCTCAGTGGTTAACTGTATCACCAATCTATCCTGCACTGCCTCTTTGAGGGTGTCGTAATAACGTCGGTTATCGTCTATTTCTAAGCTGTGAGAGCCATCGCTTTTACGAGCGTGCGCATGAATCATAGTGGCGCCCGCCGCTAGGCAAAGCTTGGCATCCTCTGCCACTTCAGACGCGGTGATCGGCAGGTTTTGGTGATCTTTTTTCCCCTTGCGCGCACCGTTTGGCGCGACGATTAAAATAGCTTTATCTTGGCTTTGACTATCAGTGCCGTTTTGCTGCTGCGCTAGTGCGTTATTTTTCATCTATTAGAGTACTCTTAAATTTTTAATTCACTAAACACTTGGTTGATAGAATGTTCCAGTGCATCGACCAAAAAGTCCAGATCCGATATTTGCGAAATAAATGCCGGTGCTATTAATATATGATGCCCGAGTTTACCATCGATACTGCCGCTACCCGGATAGCATAACAGGCCGTTCTCCATCATTTGCGCTTTCAACTTTGCCGCGATAGCCCCTTGCAGTGGCAGTGCGGATTTTGCGGCGCGATCAGCCACCAATTCTACCCCTCTAAATAGCCCTCTGCCTCTGATATCGCCAATGTGCGGATGCTCGACAAAACGCTCTGCTAACTGCTGCTGTAGGTATACTCCCTGGGACTGCACGTTGTACAACAAACCTTCATCTCTAATAGCGTGCATCACCGCTAATGACGCCGCACAAGCCGTTGGGTGACCAATGTAGGTGTGTCCGTGTTGGAAGAAACCGCTGCCGCTTGCGACACACTCATGAATTTCTTGTTTGACCATCAATGCGCCAATAGCCTGATATCCCGCGCCTAGGCCTTTTGCCATAGTGACCATATCGGGCACTATATCTTCTTGCTCGTAGGCAAACAGGGTACCAGTGCGTCCCATTCCGCACATTACCTCATCAAGGATCAATAAGATGTCATGTCGATCACAAATTTCGCGCACTTTTTTGAAATAACCTGGCACACTGGGCACCGCGCCTAATGTTGCACCTACTACAGGTTCAGCTATAAATGCGATAACATTTTGCGCACCTAATTCATTCAACTTAGTCTCAAGTTCCAGCGCCACTCGCTGGCCGTATTCAAACTCACTTTCACCCTCTTGAATACCGCGATAAGCATAGCAGGGAGAGATGTAATTGGCATCTGTCATTAACGGTGTAAATGGTTCGCGACGCCAAGGATTACCACCGACACCTAGCGCGCCTAAAGTATTACCGTGATAACTTTGCTCGCGGGAGATAAATAAGGTGCGCTGGGATTCACCGCGCTCTAAAAAGTACTGTCTTGCCAATTTTAACGCCGCTTCCACCGCTTCTGAACCACCGCTGGTAAAATAGATTTTACCCATATCGCCCGGTGCTTGGTCAATCAGATACTGTGCTAACTCTTCAGCAGGTTCTGAGCTAAAAAAGCCAGTATGGGCAAAGGCGATACTATCTAATTGGTTTTTAATTGCCTCAATCACTTTAGGATGAGAATGGCCAAGGCTGGAAACCGCTGCACCTCCTGAGCCATCTAAATAACGCTTTCCCTGTTTATCGTAGATGTACATTCCCTCTCCGCGCACTGCGATCGGCATCTTTACGTTACAACTGCGTTGAAATACTGCGCTCATTTTGGCCTCATTGATTCACTTAAAATGTATGGCTACATTTAAGTTCAGATTGAGTGCTAAAACAATTGATTTATAATCAACCAGCATTCCATAAAGGAATAGCACATTTATAATACCGCACTATTACTCATTTCAGTTTTATGTAAAACTCGCCTAATCACCGATAAATGGAAATTCACAATGTTTAATAATCTGCCACCTATCCAAGCGCTAAGATGCTTTGCAGCTGCCGCTCGTCATCTAAGTATTTCCAAAGCGGGAGATGAGTTGTGTATTACTCAAGGGGCTGTCAGTAAACAAATCAAACAGCTTGAATCCCTGTTAGGTACTGCCTTATTTATTCGCACCCCAAAGGGACTGCATTTAACAGATGCGGGCTTACAATATTTTGATTCAGTCACGCAATCGCTAAACATACTGGCCAACGCCAGCGATACTTTGCAGAGCGAGCCTGAAAAGCAACAACTGTTAATCGATGTTATCCCCTCAATGAGTCATATTTGGCTTATCCCAAGAATTCATAGTTTTGAGACGCGCTTCAAACATTTACAGCTGGATCTTATCAGCGGTGATGGCGAGCCAAATTTCAACCAAACTCAAGCCGATTTATCGATTCGCAGCCTAAACAGTAAAAGTCCAGCCAGAGATGCCATTGAATTGTTTACTGAGCGATTAATACTGGTTGCATCACCGGTATTACTTGAGCAGTCACCGATCAAGACCACTGAGGATATATTTCGGCATAAGTTATTAGTGCAAAATACCCGCCCACTAATGTGGCAGCGCTTTATCAGCGAGCAAAATATGCACAAAGATCAGTCACCCCTTAAATTTGGCATCGGCTTTCAGCATTTTTTTATGTCACTAAAAGCTGCCCAGGAAGGTTTGGGGATTGCATTAATCCCTGATTTTTTAGCCCAAGAGTCCCTAGCTAAAGGGGCATTGATAAACCCTTTGCAACTTTCAATGCCCAGTGAGTTTAGCTATTACTTGCTCTCCCCTAGCTATAAAGCACAACTGAGTAAGGTGCAGTTGTTTAGTCAGTGGTTGATAGAGGAAGTTACACGTTAATAAAACCTATTTTTAAGCAATACGTATTGATGTATATCAAGCTAAAGCGCAGTTCCCTTTTTTATCGACACTGAAATGATCTAGCGCAGCTAATGCGCTAGTTTCCCCATTCCCAAACTCGTTGCAGCGTACAATTTGTTCACTGGGCGAGGCTTCTATAAAGCTCAGCTAAGGAACATGCGATTAAGTCCAAAAACGCCTCTGGCGTACAGGATCTTGCGTGATTGAGGCAATGCTTACAGGCGGGCTGGTTGCCCGGCGAAAAGCATTAACAAAGAGCACGGAATATCCTGTACGCCCCGCAGGGTGGACATCTAAGAGGCCATCAGAGATGAAATCTTGTTTCATCTGAGTTTACTTTGTCAGAAAACTTGTAAAGGACCCGCCATTCACTTCGCTTTCTTTCGCAGATATGGCCTCTTAGTTATCCACAAAGAAGATTTGGGGACTTAATCGCATGTTCCCTAACAAAACAGCATACTTTTATTCACAGCGAGCAGCTTTATGAAAACACCAATAAGCGCCAAAGACGAGTTAAAAACATTCCTCATGATCACTGTCGTGCTCGCACCTGTGCTAGCCGTGTTATTTGTCAGTGGCTTCGGTTTTAGTGTGTGGATTTCCCAACTCATCATGGGTCCCCCTGGATCCTAGGATTAATCTGCCATGACCAATTTAGCCAGAAGACGGTTTTTCCAGCCACGGCGAAGTGTACCTGAGCAAGCACTACCTTGGATTAAATCTTCTCGCCATTTTCTCGACAACTGCACCCGCTGTAATGCCTGTCTAGACAACTGTGAGACAAAAATCATCGTCAAAGGTAATGGCGGTTTTCCGACAATTGACTTTTCAAAAGGCGAATGCAGTTTTTGCTACCAATGCGCGCAATCTTGCCCCGAGCAGCTTTTTAGCGCGCGTTCTGAAAGTCCTTGGCAGCAGATCATTGCTATCGAGAAGACTTGTTTAGCATTTAATCAAGTGGACTGTCGCAGCTGTGAGGATGCCTGTGAAAGCATGGCGATCAACTTTAAGCCCACGTTAGGCGGGCCAGCCAAACCATTAATAGATACCGATCTATGTAGTGGCTGTGGTGCATGCATCATACCTTGCCCTACCCAAAGCATAACAATAGACACAGGAGCGAGCAGTGGAAATTGAATATAACCAGCATGACGCTGAAGATACCGCACACATTATCTCAATGGTGCTAATGAGCAGGCCCGCGCATCAACAGCAAATAGAAAGCGCTGTTAATAACATGAGCGGATGCGAAGTGCATATCAGTGATGCGCAAGGTCGCATTGTGGTTGTCATTGAGGCTGATACTAACAAAGCCTTAGTCCAGCGTATGGAAACCGTTCAGGGGATAGAACACTTAGTTTCTAGCTCACTGGTTTTTCACCAAATAGCATAACTATATTAAAACACTCGCTATTGAATGCGAGTAATGATGACAGGACATAGCCATGAAAGTAAGTAGAAGAGACTTTGTCAAAGCCCAAGCGGCTAGCGCTGCTGCAGTAGCAGCGGGCATTAGTATGCCAAGTTCAGCCACTAATTTAATCACCACCAGCAAAGAAACCGAAATCCATTGGGATAAAGCGCCCTGCCGTTTTTGCGGTACTGGCTGTTCTGTATTAGTCGGTACCAAAAACGGCAAAATAGTCGCCACCCAAGGCGATCCAGAGTCACCTGTTAATCGTGGCCTCAACTGCGTAAAAGGCTACTTTCTTTCCAAGATAATGTACGGCAAAGATCGCCTACAAACGCCTATGTTACGTATGACCAATGGTGTCTATGATAAAAATGGCGAATTTGCGCCGATTAGCTGGGATCAAGCCTTTGATATTATGGCCGAAAAATGGAAAGCGGCACTGGCCAAAACACGCAACTCAGATGAAATGCCACCAGTAGGTATGTTTGGCTCGGGCCAGTGGACGGTATTTGAAGGTTACGCCGCTGTCAAATTGATGAAAGCGGGCTTTAGAAGCAATCATATTGACCCTAATGCGCGTCACTGCATGGCGTCAGCCGTGGGTGGATTTATGCGTACCTTTGGCATTGATGAGCCTATGGGTTGTTACGATGATCTCGAAAAAGCCGATGCCTTTGTGCTCTGGGGCTCAAACATGGCCGAGATGCACCCCATTCTCTGGCAGCGACTCACTGACAGAGCATTAAGTGCACCCCATGTCGATGTTGCCGTGCTTTCAACTTACAAGCATCGCAGCTTTGAGCTGGCAACCAACGGCATGGTGTTCACACCGCAAACCGACTTGGCTATCCTTAATTATATCGCGCACTATATTATTGAAAGCGGTAACGTCAATCACGACTTTGTCAAAAAGCACACTAACTTTCGCCGAGGAACCACTGATATTGGCTATGGGCTACGCCCTGAGCACCCACTTGAGCAAGCCGCTGCCAACCCCGGCAAAGGCAGCTCAACCCCTATTACATTTGAGCAGTTTGCCGAATTTGTCAGTGACTACACATTGGAATATACCGCTGAGCTCTCTGGTGTACCCGCAGCAAATCTGCTGCGCTTAGCGAAGCTTTACGCCGATCCCAAAATCAATCTTGTTTCGTACTGGACCATGGGCTTTAATCAGCACACACGCGGTGTTTGGGCCAATAATATGTGCTACAACATTCACTTGCTCACCGGAAAAATTTCTAAACCAGGCTGTGGCCCGTTCTCCTTAACAGGCCAACCTTCTGCCTGTGGCACGGCTCGTGAAGTAGGTACCTTTTCACACCGCTTACCTGCTGATTTAGTGGTGAAGAAGAAAGAGCATAGAGACGTCGCAGAAAAAATCTGGAAATTACCTGAAGGTACAGTTCCGGCGAAAAACGGTTATCACGCGGTACTACAAAATCGTATGCTCAAAGACGGTAAACTCAATGTTTACTGGACTATGTGTAATAACAATATGCAAACCGCCCCAAACATGAACGAAGAGGGTTTGCCTGGATACAGAAACCCTGAAGCCTTCATTGTTTGCTCTGATCCCTACCCTACTGTGACAGCACAAGCCTCTGATTTAGTCCTGCCAACATCAATGTGGACAGAAAAAGAGGGAGCTTATGGTAACGCAGAGCGCCGCACCCAGCTGTGGTACCAACAAGTACCAGCCCTTGAAGGCGCAAAATCCGATCTCTGGCAACTCGTTGAGTTCTCAAAACGCTTCCAAGTGGAAGAGGTTTGGTCCGACAAATTGCTAGCGGCATCTCCTCAGTACCAAGGGAAATCACTCTATGAAGTACTGTTCTTAAATGGTCAAGTCGATGCTCACCCAAGCACAGAGTTTAAAGGTCGCATAAATGAAGAGATGGATCACTTTGGCTTTTACATTCAAAAAGGTCTGTTTGAAGAATACGCCAGATTTGGTCGTGGCCACGGTCACGACTTGGCACCTTTTGATCGATACCATAAAGAACGTGGCCTGCGCTGGCCTGTGGTTAACGGCAAAGAGACACTTTGGCGTTTTCGTGAAGGCGCTGATCCCTATGTTGAGAAAGGCAGTGAATTCCAGTTCTACGGCAAGAAAGACAAAAAAGCCGTCATTTTTGCACTGCCTTATGAGCCACCAGCAGAGTCTCCGGATGAAGAATACAACTTGTGGCTCTGCACTGGGCGGGTAATTGAGCACTGGCACTCAGGTACTATGACTCGGCGAGTGCCCGAACTTTATCGCGCATTCCCCGATGCCGTAGTGTTTATCCATCCAGATGATGCAAAAGAGCGCGGTTTACGTCGTGGCGATGCAGTGAAAGTGATATCGCGTCGTGGAGAAATGAATAGCCGAGTAGAAACCCGTGGCCGCAACCGCGTGCCAAAAGGGTTAGTGTTCATTCCATTTTTTGATGCAAAGCAATTGGTTAACCGCCTGACCTTAGATGCGACTGACCCGCTCTCCAAAGAAGCCGATTATAAAAAATGCGCGATCAAGATCGTGAAAGCATAAATCAAATAAAAACACTTGAGCCCCCAGACGAATAGTCTGGGAAGTGGAGAACCAAGATGAAAAATATCATAGTATTTGCCTTGAGCCTAATGATGGCTAACATTGCAGTCGGCGCAGACGAAGCAGTTATGTCGCTGCGTGCGCAGAGCCTTGAAGTACAAGATCCCGCTGAAAAGTTAAAGAACTTTCCCAAGGAAAATCTCAATCAGCCGTTGAGCTATATTCAACAACCGCCGTTAATCCCGCACCATATTCGCGGCTATGAAGTAGATAGAAAAACCAATAAATGCCTCACTTGCCACAGCTTTAAAAACTATAAACGCTATGACGCGACGAAAATCAGTGTGACCCACTTTTTAGATCGCGATCAAAAAGCGCTCTCCGATGTTGCACCTAGGCGTTACTTTTGTCTGCAGTGCCATGTGCCTCAAGTTCAAGATAAACCGCTGATTGGCAATACTTTTGAAGCCACTGGCGCACTAGCGAAATAAGGGGGCTGCGATGCAAGCAATAAAAAAGTTTTACCAAATCCTCTGTAAACCTGCGATTCATTACAGTTTAGGTTTTCTCACCATCGGCGGTTTTGTCGCGGGAATCTTTTTCTGGGGCGCTTTTAATACCGCGCTGGAGGCAACCAACACTGAGGCCTTTTGTACCTCCTGTCACGAAATGCGTAACAATGTATTTGAAGAGCTAAAAACCACTATTCACTACAGTAATCGCTCAGGAGTAAGGGCTACCTGCCCAGATTGTCACGTACCACATAACTGGACAGATAAAATAGCCCGTAAGATGCAGGCATCCAAAGAAGTTTGGGGAAAGTTATTTGGCACCATCGATACTCGCGAAAAATTTGAGGCCAAGCGTTTGCACTTGGCACAAAATGAGTGGAGCCGACTAAAAGCAAACGATTCTTTAGAGTGTCGTAACTGTCACGAGTTTGACAGCATGGATTTCACACTGCAGGCGCAACGTGCCTCAAAACAACACTCAACGGCGTTAGCTTCCGGTGAAAAAACCTGTATTGATTGTCACAAAGGCATCGCTCATGAGTTACCGGATATGAAAGGCGTCGAAGGCTTCCACTAATCTCTAATCATTACCCTGATGCTAAGCGTTCGCTTAGCATCACTCTCTGTTCTCGATAAAATATTCAACTGCTTTTCAGCGAGTTGCCTGTTCAGCAACCTCTGTATATCGCTTATGTAATTTTCGATCGAATTTGTTTTCTTTGTTTATTAATTATACAGCACTTGACATTACAGCTATCAATATGTGATATATGTAATCGATTACATATACTGCTTCACAAAGCAATTTTTTTCAATATGATTTTTTACAGCCCCAAATAACGATTGCCGATTTTGCAGCGAAATGATCAAAGACAGACGCAAACAACAATAAATAAGCGTCAATATCTCTATACGTTGACGCAATAGGGAGTAAGAACATGACTAGATTGAAATCATTGATGTGCGCAGGTGCACTGCTAAGTGCCACTTGCGTATCTGCTACAGACCTTGAAGTGACCCACTGGTGGACATCCGGTGGCGAAGCCGCTGCGGTGGCTGAGTTTGCCAAAGCTTTTGACGCTTCAGGCAACAAGTGGGTTGATGGCGCCATTGCCGGTTCTGGCGGTACTGCAAGACCTATCATTGTCAGCCGTATTATTGGTGGCGACCCCATGCATGCCACTCAATTTAACCACGGACGCCAAGCTGAAGAATTAGTAGAAGCTGGCTTAATGCTTGATTTGACAGATGTTGCAAAGACAGAGGGTTGGGGAGATATAGTACACCCTAAAGGTTTGTTAGATAGCTGTACAGTCGATGGGAAAATCTATTGTGTTCCGGTCAATATTCACTCTTGGCAGTGGATTTGGCTATCCCATAAAGCCTATAAAGATGCTGGTGTAGCTGTACCGACAAACTGGGATGAATACGTCGCCTCAGCACCAGCGCTAGAAGCTGCTGGGAAAGTACCTTTAGCGATGGGCCAGCAAGGATGGCAAACAAGCGGAGCATTTGGGGTCATTAACGTCGCAGTTGGTGGCATCGAATTATGGAAAAAAATCAACGTTGACAAATCTGCAGAAGCGGCCGCTAGTCCACAGATGACAAAAGTATTTGCAGCGGCAGATGCTGCACGTAAGATGTCTAAAAACAGTAAAGTCAACGACTGGAACTTAGCCACTGCCATGGTGATTAAAGGCGAAGCTGGCGGTCAAATTATGGGCGACTGGGCGCAAGGCGAATTTAGTGTTGCCAATCAAGTCGCTGGTAAAGACTACTCTTGTCTTCCTGGACTTGGGGTAAATGAAGTTATCTCCACTGGTGGCGACGCTTTCTACTTCCCTATCAACAAAGATCCTAAAATCACCGCAGCGCAAAAAAAGTTAGCGTCAGTGATGATCTCTAAAGCGACCCAAGTGGCTTTCAACCTGAAAAAAGGCTCTCTTCCAGTACGCGGAGATATCGATCTTACCGCTGCCAATGACTGTATGAAAAAAGGTCTTCAAATCCTCGCCGATGGCGGTATATTACCCTCAGGTGATCAGCTGCTTTCAGCTGATACAACCGGACAAATTGAAGATTTATTTGTCGAATTCTGGAATGATCCTTCCATTGATATTACCACTGCTCAAGCGCGTTACGTAGAGCTTATCAAGCAAGCTGACTAGTTTTTTCGAAGCGTTAACTCAGGTGTTCGCAACACCTGAGTATTTATAATAATAACAAATTTATTCGAGGAAGCATGATGTCTCAATCAATGCGCCCCAATACTTTTTTTCGCAATTTGAATGCCAAAATTGCGGCCATGCCGATGATAGCGACTGTATTGGTTATCTTTATCGGCTGTACTGTTTGGACTGTGGTACATTCATTCACCAAATCGCGAATGTTGCCCAAACTAGATTTTGTAGGTCTTGCCCAATACGATCGACTGTGGGGAACGTCGCGCTGGTTAATCTCAATCGAAAACCTGTTGATTTACGGCCTCTGCTCACTGGTGCTATCACTGATTATCGGCTTTGTTTTAGCCGCCTTACTGGATCAAAAGATCCGCTTTGAAAACACCTTACGCTCTATTATTCTGTTCCCCTTTGCGCTTAGTTTTGTGGTGACAGGCTTAGTATGGCAGTGGATATTAAACCCAGATTTAGGGGTTCAGTCAGTCGTGCGCGACTTAGGCTGGTCTAGCTTCACCTTCGACCCACTCTACAATGCAGACATTGTTATCTACGGGGTTTTAATTGCCGGGATTTGGCAGGGATCAGGCCTAATTATGGTACTGATGCTCGCGGGATTACGTGGCATCGATAACGATATCTGGAACGCAGCACGCATCGATGGCATTCCCAAATGGAAAACTTACCTGTTCATCGTCATACCCATGATGAAACCGGTTTTTATCACCGCCATTGTATTAATTACTTCCGGGATAGTAAAAGTCTACGATTTGATCGTGGCGCAAACCAATGGCGGTCCGGGCATCGCCTCAGAAGTTCCCGCTAAATATGTCATGGATTCAATGTTCCTCAAACAAAATTTAGGGCAGGGTTTTGCCGCCTCTACCATGATGTTGCTCTGCGTGCTGATCATTCTGATCCCCTATGCCTATTTAGAATTTGGAGGTCGCCGCAATGGTAAATAATAAACTGACACCTAATGGCCCGAAACCAAGAAGCATCTTTACTACGCGTAATATTTTACTCTACGGGACTTTGTTATTGGTCGCTCTCTATTACATTCTTCCTCTGTATGTGATGGTGGTTACTTCCCTGAAAGGAATGCCCGAAATCCGCTTGGGGAATATATTTGCTCCGCCACTAGAGGTGACCTTTCAACCTTGGGTAAAAGCTTGGTCCACCGCTTGTACAGGCCTGAACTGTGATGGCTTAAGTCGCGGTTTTTGGAACTCTGTGCAAATTTTGATTCCCTCTGTGCTCATATCAATCATTATTGCTTCAGTTAATGGCTACGCCTTGGTTAATTGGAAATTTAAGGGCAGTGAAATATTCTTCACCATACTGTTATTTGGTGCATTTATTCCCTATCAGGTAATGATTTATCCAATTGTCATCATTCTGCGCGAAATGGGCCTAATGGGCAGTTTATGGGGTTTAGTGTTAGTGCATACAATTTTTGGCATGCCTATATTGACACTACTGTTTCGCAACTATTTTAGCTCAATACCCGAAGAGCTATTTAAAGCAGCTCGGATCGATGGCGCAGGATTCTGGGGGATTTATTTCCAAATTATGTTGCCTATGGCTATCCCTATATTTGTGGTGGCGATGATTTTACAGATCACCGGGATTTGGAATGACTTTTTGTTTGGCGTGATCTATACCAAACCCGATATTTATCCGATGACAGTACAGCTCAACAATATTGTAAATTCAGTGCAGGGAGTTAAGGAGTACAACGTCAATATGGCAGCGACCTTACTGACCGGTTTAGTACCCCTCGTTATCTACTTTGTTTCAGGCAAACTGTTTGTGCGCGGTATAGCTGCCGGCGCGGTAAAAGGATAATTATGTCAAGTGTATCAATTAAAGACCTCACCTTAAAATATGACCATTTAACCGTATTAGACCAGCTCAACATGGACATACAACAGGGCGAATTTCTGGTGCTTTTAGGCGCATCAGGGTGCGGTAAATCGACCTTGTTAAATTGTATCGCAGGCCTGTTAGATATCACCGAAGGGGAAATCCATATATCGGGAAAGAATGTCACTTGGGCTGAACCTAGTGATCGTGGTATTGGAATGGTTTTTCAGTCTTACGCACTCTACCCGCAAATGACGGTAGAGGGAAACCTATGCTTTGGTTTAAAAAATGCCAAAGTGGCCAAAGATGAAATAGCCAAAAGAGTAAAGCGAGTGGCTGAAATTTTGCAAATAGAAGCACTGCTTAAACGCAAACCTGCCGCCCTTTCAGGCGGACAGCGCCAGCGAGTTGCAATTGGACGAGCGCTAGTGCGAGAAGTTGATGTATTTTTATTTGATGAACCGCTATCCAACTTAGATGCCAAATTGCGCGCCGACCTACGAGTGGAACTAAAATTATTACATCAACGTTTAAAAAACACCATTATCTATGTTACTCATGATCAAATTGAGGCGATGACCTTAGCGGATCGTATCGCAGTGATGAAAAATGGTGTTGTGCAGCAACTTGATACTCCCAATGGTATTTTCCACTACCCGCAAAACCGCTTTGTCGCCGACTTTATCGGTTCACCTTCGATGAACTTCTTTGAGGGGGAATTGATTATTGGTGAAGCCAAAATATTTAAGTCAAACACATTGGTTTTCGATGTTGATGACTACCAATTTTCCAGCAAAGTCCCGACAGAGACAAAAGTCTCATTAGGTATTCGACCAGAGGCGGTAGTCACTGGCGAGCAAATACCCAAGCACTTCTTTAGTTGTGATATCAATGCTGATTTAGTCGAGCCTATGGGTTCAGACACATTAGTATGGACCAAGCTTGGCGGTATCGACTTTCGCTTTAGAATGGATGGTAAAGCACAAGTTTCTCAAGGGGATTCAATCACCATTGGTTTTGACCCCAGCGCTAGTTCTATGTTTGATGCCGCTAGCGAAAACCGTATTTAATCACTGAGGTTTTGACAATGAATGTATCTTTTCAGTTATACAGCTCTCGTAATACCCAAAAGCAAAGCGACTTTCTGAGTAACCTAGCCACATTGGGCTATACCCATGTAGAAGGATTCGGCGGTGTCTATGAGGACCCTGACGGTTTTGCCAGCGCAATGTCGAGTAGCCGTTTACAAATGTTATCTGGTCATTTTAGTGTTCAAGAACTCGAAACTGATATAGACAGCGTGATTAAAACGGCGCGCACTTTAGGCATCAAAATGATTTTTGCCCCCTACTTACTCGAGGAACACAGACCGACCAATTTAGAGCAGTGGCAAGCATTTGCGCAAAGGCTCAGCGCCATTGGGGAAAAACTGCACGCCGCTGGATTCAAGTTTGGTTGGCATAACCACGACTTTGAATTTGTGGCACTTCCCAGCGGTGAACTGCCGATGGATATCCTACTCTCAAGTGCTCCTGATTTAATGTGGGAAGCAGACCTAGCCTGGGTAGCACGTGCCGGTAAAAGCCCGCAACAGTTTCTTGAAAAGTATGCCGAGCGCATTTTAGCGATTCATGTAAAAGATATCGCACAAGAGGGTGAAAAGCTCGATGAAGATGGCTGGGCTGATGTTGGAACGGGTATCTTAGACTGGGCACAGTTAATCGAAACGCAACGACGTTTAGCCCCAGATGCACTATGTATCATGGAACACGATAACCCCAGTGATATTGAGCGCTTTGCTCGCATCTCCATCAATAACTTCAAGGAGCTATAATATGAGCAATGCTATTCAAGTGGGCATTATTGGCTGTGGCAATATATCTGCCGCTTACATGCGTATGGGCTCCTATTTTAAAGACTATCAAGTCATTGCCTGTGCTGATCTGAACATGGATTTTGCCCGCGCACGAGCCGCTGAATTCGATCTGCGAGCTATCAGCGTTGATCAGCTACTCGCAGATAGTGCTATTGATATCATCGTCAACTTGACTATTCCCGCGGCACACTACCAAGTATCAAAAGCTATTTTAGAGGCGGGAAAACATGTCTACTCCGAAAAACCTTATGTATTATCCGTTGCTGAAGGTACAGAGCTGGCTGCACTAGCACAATCAAAAGGACTGCGCATTGGTTCATCCCCCGATACCTTTTTAGGCGCTAGCCACCAGCTTGCGCGCGCTTTAGTAGAGGCTGGCGAGATTGGCAAGATAACCTCGGGAACCGCTCATGTGATGAGTCACGGTATGGAACACTGGCATCCAAATCCCGATTTTTTCTACCAACCAGGTGCTGGACCTGTGTTGGATTTAGGCCCCTATTACATTAGTAATTTAGTGCAATTAATAGGGCCTATTGAAAGTGTCTCTGCCATGTCTGCCACGCCGCGCACTAGCCGCACTATCAGCAATGGCGATCGAAGCGGTGAGAGTGTCGCTGTCAATACACCGACCACTATACACGCCCTTTTGAAATTTAAATCAGGGACAATCATCAGCTATGGCACCAGTTGGGATGTCTACTCAAATGAGCACAACAACATGGAGCTATACGGAGCAAAAGGCACTATGTATGTGCCCGACCCCAACTTTTTTGGCGGGGATTTACGCATCACTGACGGCTCACAAACCCCGGTTATTAGAGACTGGCCACACCCTTTTAATCAGGTAAATGATAACGGACAAGCAAATTATCGCGGCGTCGGTCTGGCTGAAATGTCACAGGCAATTAAGGATGAACGGCCACATCGCTGTAACAATGATTTAGCCCTGCATGTAGTTGATGTGATGACCGCGATACTCGAATCCGGGGAGAGCGGCCAAGCTGTACAGCTCACCACTAGCTGTGAGAAACCGCAACCAATGTCTGCGGCACAAGCGGGGGCGCTGATCGCGTAAAAAACGAATAAGTCCGAGTGAATGTGAGCTGTAAATACGCAGTTCATTTTCATTATTGCACAGTAAAATTTAGTGCAATGCAGCCACTCACCCCCGCGTCCATCACCCTCTTAAATTGCAATTTCAAGCAGTGTATTTAATACAAGGTTCGCAATCTGTTGCTTTGCTCTAATATCCCATCAGCGTGCCCCTGACAGTAATAAGTACGCTGGTTTTCAAGTATCGGCCCCAAATGCCGGTCAAAGCACCTATTAAAAATTGAGCGTTATTAGCAACTTTCCTCAGTTTATGAACAAGATAAGCGGATGTTTCACCCGCTATGATTGAGCGCAATCGCTATATTGAAGTCCCATAAGGGATTGACAATTAAATAATACAATGGCAATGTTCAGCCATGGGGCACACGGATGCCTCGTGAGGCGCCAGCTGAATTCCGCATCCATAAACCTAATTTTCAGGAGGATGCTTGCATGGCGTCACCAAATCAAATAAATGTATCTCAACTTCAGCGCCTCATCGGCACTACTCAATGCCCTATCATCGTCGATGTGCGTATCGATGAAGACTTTGCCCAACACCCCCTATTAATCCCCACTGCACAGCGTTGTCAATATCAGAAAATAGAACAAATGGCGCAACAAGTTGCAGGGACAAGTGTGGTTGTCTACTGTCATAAAGGACTTAAATTGAGCGAGGGTGCCGCTGCCATACTCAGAAGTTTAGGCGTGCAAGCAGAAGTATTAAAAGGGGGAATGCTCGCTTGGATCGAGGCAGGTGCACCTTGTATAGAAAGCGCTAAACTGCCCTTAGCCACCGCTCGTGGCAATACCTTATGGGTGACAAAAGCACGTCCAAAGATCGATCGAATTGCCTGCCCATGGTTAATCAAACGTTTTATCGATCCAAATGCTCAATTTTTATTTGTGCCAGCTTCCCAAGTCAGTGCTGTCGCTGAAAAATTCCATGCCATCCCCTTTGATATACCCGACACAAGCTATTCTCATCGCAATGAACTGTGCACTTTTGATGTATTGCTGGATGAGTTTAAGTTAGAGAGTCCAGCATTACGCCATTTAGCGCGTATTATTCGCGGCGCAGATACCAATGCATTAGAACTCACCGCTCAATCCTCGGGACTACTTGCGATTGCGCTGGGCTTTTCCAGAATATACAAAGATGATTTAGAGCAACTCGAACACTCGCTGTGTATTTACGATGCACTCTATCGCTGGTGTCGCGATGCCGTTGATGAGCAGCATCAAAGCCTCAATACTCAATAACTCAATAACTCAATCGATAATCACTACTGAATATAGGCAATACTGCATGAATTTAACCCAGTTATTTTCAATTTTCGGCAAAATAGGCCTGCTCTCGTTTGGCGGGCCGGCCGCACAGATCTCACTAATGCATCGGGTGCTCGTCGATGAACAAAAATGTCTAACAGAACAACAGTACCTCAATGCTTTAGGGTTTTGCATGTTATTGCCAGGCCCCGAAGCCATGCAATTAGCAACCTACGCTGGCTGGAAATTACGGGGGATTCCCGGAGGGCTCATTGCTGGATTACTCTTTGTCATACCCGGTGCTGTTGTTATCTTTGGCTTAGCAAGCGCTTACACGCTGCTTTCAGACCTGAGCTATATTGATACGCTATTTTTAGGAGTTAAAGCTTGTGTATTAATCATTGTCTTTGAGGCTATGTTAAAAGTTTCAAAGCGCGCATTAAAACAGAAAGTTCACTATGTTCTCGCCGCCCTCTCATTCATTGCGATTTTCTTTTTTACGCTGCCCTTCCCCGTTATTATTTTAGCCGCGGCACTGTTTGGCTTTTTCACAGGCAAACAGGACAATCAACAAGTGCTGGATCAGCCCTTGCAGCGCAATCCGCAAAAAAAGAACCGCACGGCGCTGATCATTCTCTGTGGAGTGACTCTTTGGCTACTGCCTATCTTGCTCATTGCACTATTCACTGAGCAACATTTATTAACCCAAATTGCCGTGTTCTTCTCAAAATTAGCTGTCGTCACATTTGGCGGCGCCTACGCTGTTCTCGTGTATATGGCTCAAGATGTAGTAAATCACTATCACTGGCTAGATGCAGCGCAAATGATGGATGGTTTAGGCCTCGCTGAAACCACACCAGGCCCCCTCATCTTGGTCACTGAGTTTGTTGCGTTTATTGCAGGCTTTAGCCATGGCGGGTTTAGCATGGCAGTTGCTGCTGCGCTTATCACGCTGTGGGTAACGTTTGTGCCCTGCTTTATCTGGATTTTTGTCGGTGCGCCCTACATTGATTGGATTCATACCCAGCAAAAGCTCGCCAACGCACTGCAAATGATTACCGCTGCCGTGGTCGGCGTTATCTTGAATTTAACTATTTGGTTTTCACTACATGTTTTATTCAACCAAGTGAGCAGTGTTAAAACAGGCATGATTACATGGTATACGCCACAGCTGGACAGTGTGAATTGGCAGGTAATTTTACTCAGCAGTATCAGCGCCTTCTTGCTATTACGCTTCAAGCTCGGGGTCGTTACCGTGCTCTTTGTTACAGCGGCTTGTGCAGGGGCGCTAGCTTATATGAGCTAGTCTGCATCCAGCAACAGATGCCGACTGCAAACGGCACTGTTGCTGGCAAGTATCAGCGATAAAGCCCGACGCTTACTTGAGTTGATCACTGGCCTTTTTCAAGCCTATGTACAAGCTTACACACATTGCTAATAACACTAGCGTAAATGGTAAACCAGTAGAGACAGCCATTGCCTGCAGTGCACCTAATGCCTCGGAGCCTCCAACTAATAGCAATACAATCGCGACAATACCTTCAAAAGTACACCAAAACACTTTTTGTGATACCGGTGCATTCTCTTTACCACCGGCGGTGATTGAGTCGATCACAAGCGATCCTGAATCCGATGAGGTAACAAAGAAAACTAATACTAGTACTATGCCGATCATTGACAGCAACCCCGATAATGGGAACTCCTGCACCATCACAAAAAGTTTTAGCTCTTGGGCAGCGCTGGCAACTGGGGCGCTACTGTCCGCGATGACTTGACTAATGGCGGTACCGCCAAACGCACCCATCCAAATAATTCCCAGCAAAGTTGGCACTATCACCACGCAGAGCACAAACTCTCTGACGGAACGCCCCCTAGAAACACGCGCAATAAACATTCCGACAAATGGCGACCAAGAAATCCACCAGGCCCAATAAAAGGAAGTCCAACCTTGTGAAAAGTTAGCATCTTCACGGCCAAAAGGCATTGAAAGTGGAATTAGGCTCTCTATATAACTGAGCCCGCCACCAAAGATCGCACTAAAAATATCCGCAGTGGGGCCTACCACAATAATAAATGTCAGTAGCAGTAGCGCCAGACACATATTTAGCTCTGAGAGTATTTTTACCCCGCCATCTAAACCCCGCACCACTGAACTTATTGCGATTGCCGTAATCACAGCGATCAACAACACTATCGCAAAGGAGCCAGTCCCCCAGCCAAATAAAAAATTAAAACCAGAGAGTGCCTGCGTGGTGCCAAACCCCAATGATGTCGTCAAACCAAAAAGAGTGGCAAAGACCGCCAATATATCGATAACATGTCCCCAAAACCCCCATACTTTATCACCGAGCAATGGGTAAAAAGCGGAGCGTAAGGTCAGCGGTAATTTATGGTTGTATGAGAAAAATGCCAGTGCCAGTCCCACTACGGCGTATATCGCCCACGGGTGTAATCCCCAGTGAAAAATAGTGGCCGCCATCGCCAAATCCCGCGCTCCTTCAACGTCTCCTTGTGCTGCAGCTAAAGGTGCCCAATCGCTTCTTAGACCCGTCGCGGCATCAACTGCCACCCCGCCCATGGACGAGTTAAAGTGTGACATGGGCTCTGAGACCCCAAAAAACATTAAGCCTATTCCCATGCCTGCGGCAAACAACATTGAAAACCAACCTAAGTAACCAAAATCAGGCCGAGCATCTTTGCCTCCCAGGCGTACTTTGCCCAGTGGAGTGACCACTAATAACAGGCAAAACAGCACAAAAATATTGGCACTTAACAGGAAAAACCAATCAAAAGAGCTGGTTATAACGGGCCGCAACCAGCCAAAAAATATCGCCGCTTGCTCTTGAAACATTAGTGACAATAGTACAAACGCCACCACTGTTAAGCCTGATATGAGAAATACGGGGTTGTGGATATCCAAGCCAAATGGGGTGATATTATCTTGCCCTATTTGATAATTTTCTTTAATTTTATCATTCATGTTTTACACTCCTTGTAATCACTTACGGTTATCTTAAACCACAAGTCCATCCTATTAACCGATAAAAAGCGCAGACAAGCAATACAAAAGACGAAAAAGTCCAATATTCGTCGCATTGGAGCAACAGTAAAATAGCAGTTTGCAACAACAATTGGCTGAACAGTGATGAGTAAGCCTTTTTCTTTTGCGATCCAATCGCTTATAGTTAATGCTATGATAAATACCCAAGCAGCAACTCAGGAGTATCCAGATGGCACGCATAAAAATAGATATGCCCGATAACTTCTCTTTCACTACCTCCATTACTGTCCGCATCAGTGATATTAACTATGGCGGTCATTTAGGTAACGAGGCAGTCTTAGCCTACACGCAAGAAGCCCGAGTGCGTTTTTTAAACTATTATCATTACACTGAACTAGATATCGAAGGCAGCGGTATCATCATGACTGATTCAGCCATCGTCTATAAAGGTGAGAGCTTCTACGCAGATCAGTTGCAAATTGATATTTGTGTGCGGGACTTTAGCAAATACGGTTGTGACTTTTACTATCTTATCACCAACAAAAAAACCGCCGAAGAAATAGCCCACGCAAAAACCGGCATCGTTTTTTTTGATTATCAAAAGCGCAAAATAGCGGAAGTTCCAACGCCTTTTAAAATGGCGATAGAACAAGAGACAGGCACGGATAGCTAATATATGAGCGATAGCCCGAAGCCACACATTTGGCAAGACCAGCATGAAATGTTCAAAGTTGCTAGCCCTTGTATCGGAGTGTGTACCTCGGGTCCTAAAGGTTATTGCAAAGGCTGTTTACGCTCGAGGATTGAGCGCTTTCACTGGCATGATATGAGTGAAAATCAAAGGTTTACCGTGGTGCAATTGTGCCAATCACGCAAAGCACGCATTATTGCGGCACGCAAGCGCCGCAATATAACTGGTCTACAACAGGAAGACATATTCAACGATATCGACGATCAACTAGATTTGTTTTAGTTTCAGCTGTGAGCTGTGAACTGTGAACTGTGAACTGTGAACTGAGAACTGTGAACTGTGAACTGTGAACTGTGAACTGTGAACTGTGAACTGTGAACTGTGAACTGTGAACTGTGAACTGTGAACTGTGAACTGTGAAAATCGTGATTTCAACCTTCTTCGCCCGCAATTGTTTTTTACCCAAAACTGCACTTTTTATCCTACAAATTTAAAAACAATTCACCAAAGAGAAAAAAAATTGTTATCTTTTCTCTGTGTAGCGCAGCACCTCTGTGGTGAAATTTTTAGCTTTTAGCTTTTAGCTCGTAACTCGTAACTCGTAACTTACAACTAATAACTCACTATTCATCAAAAGTTTCATAACTGCCGTGCGCCAAGTTCTCAAACTTAGAGAATTGTCCAATAAAGGCGAGCTTTATGCTGCCAATGGGGCCATTACGCTGCTTGCCTAAAATTACTTCGGCAATGCCTTTATCCGGTGAGTCTTCGTTGTAAACTTCATCACGATACAAGAACATAATCACATCCGCATCTTGCTCTATGGCGCCAGACTCACGCAAGTCCGAGTTTACCGGACGTTTGTTGGGCCGTTGCTCAAGCGATCGGTTCAACTGTGACAGCGCGACAACCGGACAGTTTAACTCTTTAGCCAGTGACTTAAGAGCGCCAGATATCTCTGATATCTCCTCGGCGCGACTTGCATTAGCGCGGCGACTTTTAATTTGCATCAATTGCAGGTAATCGATCATGATCATCGATACCTCGCCGTGTTCACGTACAATACGGCGTGCTCTAGTGCGCATCTCGGTGGGACTAATGCCGGATGTATCATCAATAAACAACGGCTTGTCACGCATCATATTGACGGCGGTGGTCAGCTTAGGCCAGTCATCTTCTTCCAGTTGCCCCGTTCTCAAACGGGTCTGGTTGATTTTACCCAAGGATGCCAACATACGCATAATCAATTGTTCCGCTGGCATTTCAAGCGAGAAAACCAATACCGGTTTGTTTTCCGCCATCAACGCATTTTCCACTAAGTTCATGGCAAAAGTCGTTTTACCCATGGAAGGACGCGCAGCGACAATGATCAAATCGGAAGGCTGCATACCGGCAGTTTTTTCATCCAGATCATCAAAACCGGTAGTCACACCAGTAAGCTGGTCTGAGTTATTAAATAGATAGTCTATTTTGTCAACGGCGCCTTTGAGCAAGTCGTTGATCGGTATAAACCCACCTTCATTAGGACGCGATTCCGCTATTTCAAAGATGCGCTGTTCTGCTTCATTGAGGACTTCTTGAGCATCGCGCCCCTCAGTCTCAAAAGCGCTGTCAGCGATTTCTTGGGAAACAGAAATCATTTGCCTCAGTAGCGCACGATCACGCACAATCACCGAATAGGCACGTAGATTTGAGGTACTAGGCGTATTTCTCGCCAGCTCAATTAAATAATCTAAACCACCGGCCGCCTCTAAATCACCCGTGCGATCAAGCTCCTCAGAGAGCGTCACCACATCGACAGGTTGATGATTATTAATCAACTTGGTCATCATACGAAAGATTAAACGGTGATCGTGACGGTAAAATAACTCTTCCGAGACCACCTCACTTACCACATCCCAAGTGTTGTTATCAATCATCAAACCGCCGAGCACAGACTGCTCTGCCTCTATCGACTGAGGCGGCTTTTTGATTTTTTCAACTTCTGCATCAAACTCAGAATGGTGTGAGAATTCAGGGTAATCCATTTAAACATCCGTCGCTTTTGGGATTGGCATTTTAGGCCCATACTTTAACATATAAAAAGCGCAGTTAACGGAAAACAACGAGACCTACGCTATCATTTCAAACACTAAATAGTTATATATTATCCTTCGGTTTTAGCCATCGCTTGCTCAGTCAATTGAATACTGGTATCACAAGCAACTGCTAGCTCTTGACCTTTTTTCACAAAATGCTTGGCAAAGTAACTTGTATGCTCAGCGTGTTCATGAAAGTGATGCGGCGTCAAAACAGCAGTCAATACTGGGACTTCTGTTTCCAACTGTACTTGCATGAGCGCATTACACACCGTTTGTGCGACAAAATCATGACGGTATATGCCGCCATCAACCACTAGTGCGCTAGCTGCAATCGCTGCGTATTGACCTGATTTTGCGAGCAGTTTTGCCTGTAATGGAATTTCATAGGCGCCAGGTACTGCAATAACCTCTATATTGGCATGATTATAACCGCGCTCAATAAGCTCAGCTCTAAAGCCTTCAAGGGCATTAAGTACAATATCCTGATGCCAACTGGCATGGATAAAAGCAACCCGTTTTTGTTGTGCATTGAATTGAGTGTTATTCGCTGTGCTCTGATTCATTGTTAAATCCTAAAAATACAAGATTGAATCAGGGCGAACGGACAGGCAAGCGCGTCACCTTCTGGCGACACGATACGACACAGAGATACACTCTATGTGTTTCTGACTGACACGTTCTCTATCATCCGGACTATAACCGTCGGCTCTGGAATCACACCAGATCTGCTGACCTTCCTACCATATATGATAAAAGAAGCGCTCGCGGGCTTAGAGAAAAGCTCCTTACCGCCGGTGGGGAATCACACCCCGCCCCGAGAACGAAATGGTCTCACCTAAAGATTACCTAAGGGTAAAACCGCTGCCAATATACTGCCTTTACGAAGCTTTTGTAAAGAATATTTTCTCCTTAAATTAGTATATTTCAGACATAAAAAAGCACCGCAGAGCTAGCGCTCGGCGATGCTTTTAAACTGTTGTGCTAGTGAGTGCTTATTAAGCAGCTTCACCAACAACATTAACAGTGATAACAGCGTTAACTTCGCTGTGTAGGCTTAGAGTGATAGAGAACTCTCCAGTGTGACGCAATGCGCCCTCTGGAAGACGAACTTCACTCTTGTCAATCGCCTTACCTGCAGCAACAAGTGCTTCAGCGATGTCACGAGTACCGATTGAACCGAACAACTTACCTTCTTCACCAGCTTTAGAGCTGATTTCTAAGGTAAATTCTTCAAGTGCAGCAGCACGTGTTTGAGCAGCTTCTAGCTTTTCACCAGCAACTTTTTCAAGTTCAGCGCGACGTTCTTCAAACTTAACAACGTTTGCTTTAGTAGCAGACACTGCCTTGCCTTGAGGAACTAAATAGTTACGACCAAAACCTGACTTAACAGTAACTTTGTCGCCTAGGGCGCCAAGCTTACCAATTTTCTCGAGTAGAATAACTTCCATCTCGTAAACCTCTTTTGTTCTGCAACTTGTACAATTGCAGTACTTATTGACTGGCTGGAATCTTGTTGCGAATATCTACAAAAGTATCAATTGCAGCAAAGAAGACCAACATCGTAATCACATAAGGCCCCAGTACAAAAGTAGCGATATAAAGCGCCACCAACCAAGACCTTCCTAAACTTCGTTTCGCTACACTGCCATGGGCCAGTGCTAGTCCTGCAATCACCAGTGGTGCTACCATTATAGGTACCCATCTGATGAATTCTCCGCCGCTACTAGTAGCGGCCACCGTCAACGCTAATAGCGCCAAGGTAAAAATCGGAGAGAAGCGCAGTTGATGAAACTCTAATTGTAAACCACCTGGGTTATACAACTTAGACTGCCACCAGCGCGCCAATAGCACACTGGATAGCATCATCGCAAAATGTAGCGTGTCAAAGACACCTAACGTTGCCTGCAGCAACCATTGCGACTCACCTGACAAAGAATTCTTTGTCTGCGGTGATTGCATCATCAAATTTTGCACACCTTGTACAACTTGTGCCAGTACCTCGCCATTGAACTGCTGCTGCAGGAAACCTGCAAGCAGTGTCAAAAAAAGCGCCACTTGTATCACGCGTTGCCAAGACACACTACTTCTGAGAACTACTGCCAGTAAGTAACTACCTATTATGACAATAATAGGTGAGAAATCTCCCTGGCGAGCCCACATTATTGCCGGCAATAATGCCCAGACAAGAATGAAGCCTCCCTTAGTTGCTCCTTTACGCAGAGTAACTAAGCTCACTGCTGCTGCACTTATCCAGAACAACAGAGGTAGCAAGGCGGCTAACACCGCCACAACTATCGCCTGTGTACGACCCTTTAAAATAAACTGCGCAAGGGCGTGCATAAGCTTAGTCCTTAATTACTGGTGATTGTCAGTATAAGGCAGCAGCGCGATGAAACGTGCGCGCTTAATCGCTGTAGCCAGCTGACGCTGGTAACGAGCTTTTGTGCCTGTGATACGACTTGGTACAATCTTACCAGTCTCTGTTACGTAGCCTTTCAACGTATCCAGATCTTTGTAATCTATTTCAGTAACACCTTCAGCGGTGAAACGACAAAACTTACGACGACGGAAAAAACGAGCCATCTTATATCTCCTAGTGAACTTGGGTTCAATTACTCAGCAGTGGTAGCTTCAGCGGCAGGTGCAGCTGGTGCTTCAGAAGTTTCTTCTGTAGCCTCTGGCTTAGGGCGAGTATCTTCACGGCGTGGGCGACGTTCTTCACGTGCTTCAGCAGCTTTGATTGGAGATACATCTGTGATCGCTTCTTTGCGACGAATTACCATGTTGCGTAAAACCGCATCATTGTAACGGAACATATTGTCTAGCTCGTCCAGAGTGCTCTGGCCGCATTCGATGTTCATCAAGATGTAATGTGCTTTGTGTGCATTGTTGATTGGGTAAGCCAGTTGACGGCGACCCCAGTCTTCCATGCGGTGAACAGTACCTTCAGCTGTAGTGATAACGTTAGTGTAACGCTCGACCATACCTGATACTTGTTCGCTTTGGTTCGGATGAACCATAAAAACGATTTCGTAATGACGCATTGTAGCTCCCTACGGGTTAAAAAGCCTTTAAACAACAAGATTTAAAAGCAAGGAGGTTAGTATTAATCTCTTTTAAGTGCATTTCACTGAAAAGAGCGCGACATTATACTTCCGTGCTTCTCGTTAAACAAGACCTTTTGTAGTGTATATTTAACACTCAGCGTCAACAGGCTAATTAGCTCCCATGTAAGGCGCCTTGCAAATAGCTCAGAGCACCCCAGCAGATCACATAACATACGATTGCGCCGTTTATTATTCTTTTACACAGCAGAGCGCTCACATATTCTAGGTATGTGAACTTTTATGTATTATGATGTTTCGTCCTCACTTATAATTCTACGCTCAACGGATTTTACACTTAAAGCCTATTACAAGGCCTTGTTCGGATGCTAAAGACCAACATAATGACAAAGAATACAGCCCCAGAGCTTACGCCCATAAAAATCACTGAAAAAGACCGACAATTACTGCAGTTATTACAAGTAAACTCCCGTGAATCAAATGCCTCTTTAGCGCGTACAATTGGTGTATCAAGGGCGACGGTACAAGAGCGTATTCAACGCTTAGAGAACGCCGGTATCATTCAGGGCTACAGTGTGAAGCTCAACTCGGCGAAACTACACCGTAATATAGAGGCTATTGTGATGGTATTGGCCGAAAACAAGGCGCTTAAAGAAACCTTTATTGAATTAGAGAAAATGCCCTATATCCAAGCTATTCACTCATTAAGTGGTGAGTGGGATTGGTCATTATTTGTATCTGCACCTACTATCGAAGAGTTCCACAACTGTATTTCTCAGATGAACCAACTCAACGGTATAAAATCAACAGTGTCACATATTATTATGAAAACGCGATTAGATAGAAGTAACAATATTAGAGAAAGCTTCTAGTTCTTCGTTGGCAGCCACAGATCTGCAACTGCTTGTAAAACAGACTACCGCCCACCATCACAAAGTACATAGTCTCATTTTTGTACCACACCCCTATATACATCTTACTTGCACCTTTAGCACGCAACAGGTATAGATAGGAGCTTCTGTGGCAAGACTCATCTAAGGACACTTATGCATCGTTTTGAGAACATCACTATTTTAGGTGCCGGTACTATTGGCATGAGTTGGGCGGCACTTTTTTTGGCCAGTGACCGCCATGTTACCATCTGTGATCCAAATCCAAACACGCAGAAAAATTGCCTGACATTTATTGACAGTGCAACAACTGCACTTAAGTCACTAAATTGGCCCAATGCGGGTAATACAGAGAAACTTTATTTTGAGAACAACCCCGCGAAAGCGGTGAAAAATGCAGATTTCATTCAAGAGAGCATTCCTGAAAGACTCCCCCTTAAACATCAACTCTATGCACAAATAGAGGGACATTTAGCACCCTCCACCATTGTAGCGACCTCCACATCCGGCATTAAACTATCCGCTCTCCAAGAAGGTTTTAAAAATCCATTGCAGTTGATACTCGCCCACCCATTTAACCCACCACATTTAATTCCACTGGTGGAATTATTGGGCAACCAATTGACCGATCACGATGCCCTGGCAAGTGCTGAATCTTTTTATCAGTCTCTCGGTAAACAGACCGTACGACTCAATAAAGAAATACCTGGCCATATTGCCAATAGACTACAAGCAGCACTGTGGCGTGAATGCCTCTACCTCTTGAAAGAGAATGTGGCCAGTTTAGAAGACATCGATAAAGCCGTCGCTTTTGGTCCTGGATTACGCTGGGCAGCCATGGGCCCTAGTTCTCTGTTTCATTTAGGGGGCGGCGAACAGGGCATTGCCGGTTTTTGTCAACACATAGGTCCTCCTATGCAAAGTTGGTGGGATGATTTGGGAGACGCGCAGCTAGATGCGCAAACAATTTCATTACTCAGTAGTGGTATGGCTCAGATCACTGCAAACATTAGCGATGAAAAATTACGCGATAAGCGCGACCTGCTAATTGTCGACTTTTTAAAAAGCATTAACCGTCTAAATGACAGTTGAGTTCTTGGCTTCAGTTCTCGCCATCTAGTGATAAAACAGATCTAAAGTCGACGATTTTTTTTGCTCTATTGACCTCAGCCAACTTTTGCTGCTATTTTTCGCCTATTAATTTTTGCCCTTTCATTCGCGCATTTAACCGCCGGGAGCCACAGCATTCAACCTCTCAAAAAAAATGAAAAACACACTGCAAAAGAGCGTGTAGACTTAATTCATCAGCAAATTCGCGAACGCATTTGTCTACTGACTTACCCACCCGGCTCCATTTTAAGAGAGAGCCAACTAGCAGATGAATTTGACTGCAGCCGCACCCCCATACGCGAAGCCATCAAGCGCTTAGAAATTGAAAACTTGGTGATTAGTAAGAATGGCGTGGGCACACTGGTCACTGATACAGATTTTAACCGACTCACCGATGTCTATGATATGCGCTTAAAAGTGGCAGAGTTAATCGGCTGCATGAACCCAGTCTCAATAGAGAGTAAGCAGATACAGCAATTACAGTTATTGCAGCAAAGAGCAGAAAAACTCAAAGCAACGCAGTGCAACTTAGAAGAGTTAGGTCGTATCAATCACCAACTCCACTACTTGATCGCCCAACTCATTGGCAACAGCGCCCTCAAAGATTTATACGACTTGTATTACTATCAAACCACCCGTGTCTGGTATCAATTGATGTCTCTTCATTGGGACAGTGAAGTACAAGCTTTAAAAGAGGAAATAGCCGAACTGATTGCCGCTATGCACCGCAACGACATAATTGCAGTGGGCTATATTAAACGCAACTACATCGCCCGTACTATTCACAGTATCTTGCAACAGCAAAGCGAACATTGAACAAATAAACGACCCACCGCTGCAAAACCACATCAGAGCCAATTTAAATGTTTGCGATCTTGTAAATAAGGAAGCCGAGACTGCGCCCTTGTAACGTCTGCAATACAGAGTTTAGCCACGAGCAGTTGACTCTCTCTGCCCGCCCTTGCCATATCTGCTCCTGATGGTGAGATTAGACAACTCCCTCCATAGTAAGCCATAGTATTATCTTGCTCGCAGTAATTGGCATAGCCAATAAAGACGCCATTTTCAAACGCTCTAGTCGCCATTACCTTTTCTGCAACTACTCCCCACTGGCTGCCCAACGCCGTTGGCACTACCACTAAATCGGCACCGTTTAGCGCTACCTGACGAACATTTTCGGCAAACTCTGCATCATAACAAATCAATACTGCCACTTTAACAGCGCCCAAGGTAAAGATTTGGCAGCGCTCACCTGATGAAAAGTATTGCCTTTCAGAGCCTGGAGGCAGCACCAGCTTACGGTGATGACCGATACGGTTTCCAGTTTTATCTATGCACTGAGCACTATTGTAGATAGAGCCCCGCGCGCGTTCTGCATAGCCGTAAATAACCGCCGTATGATACTGTTTTGCCAGTTTAGAGACGGCTGCAAAAAATCTGCCATCACTGGTTTCAGCACATTCATAAACCCGCTCACCCATATCGTATCCACATTGAAAAAGCTCAGGATAGATGACTAAATCAACTGATTTATCGGCGCAGGATAAAAGTGTTTCTTCAAGACGCGCCAAGCGAGCTTGTTCCCCATGTACGTTCGCCGGGCACTGATCGATAGCGACAACAAGCTCAATAGACATGATTCACCCCTTACTCAGCAGTATTTCCCGCGGGTATTGCGTTAAATATTCACAGCCATCTTCAGTCACTACAATTGAATCACCTATGCGACCCGCTGTAACACCATCGATAGAAATGCCGCCATCCACGGCAAAAGTCATGCCTTTTTTTAATACGCTTTTATCGCCCGCTTTTAATTCTGGGGCCTCTAGGTAGTCAACGCCTATGGAGCGCCCCGTGCGATAGGCTGTGTCATACCCCAGCTCTAGGTATACTTCGTTTGCGACAGCAGCAACATCTTCTGCGATAACGCCTGGGCGTATAGTCGCAATGGCTGCCTGTTGCGCTTTTATGGCAGCGAGTTGCACTGCTCGATCTTCGTCGCGTATATCAGCAATGTGAAACATCCGATCAAAGCCCAGTTTATACTGCTTAAACTGCGCCATATTGCAAAAGCAAAAATACACCGGATCAAACTTTTGTAAACGCTTAACACTGGCGCGACGATGCACCATGGAAGCGTCTCGGCCACTTTGCATAATCTGCAGATTATGTATCAGAGGAGAGACAAATCGATCCCAACCGCTATCGGTCAAAAAATCCGCAGCACGTCTAGAGCCTGCATCAATCACAGCCAGTGCCGATTCAAATTCCCTCGCCCCCTGATATAAACTATTGTGAGCAGCCTCCATCATTGCACTGGCAATTAGCCCAGCCTGCTGCATAATCGAAATTTCAAAGGGGGTTTTAATAGCCCGCATAGGCCCAAGTACCGTTGCGATATCACGCAAAAATACTCCGCGATAAGCTTCATCGAAAAAATTTCTCACTAGCGCCGGTATCGATTGTTTTTCTATCCAGATCTCATCGGGAAGTTTTCCCAGCACTTGGGTTAATACTGCAGCCCAACTGCGAGGTCCTATATCCTCCCAGTAACGTACATCCTCTACCCAAGTCATATTGCCGACCATTTCATATTCAAGTCGTGGGGTAATAACAACTGGCAACTCATCAACATCGATGATCAACATACTCGGGCGACCAAATTCAATCCCTAAATACCCCCAAAAACCCGCTAAATAGGCAATGGAGCTTTCCGCGGTAAAGATAGCTTTGTGTATACCGGCCTCGCGCATTCTAGCCTGTAACTCTATGGTGCGTATTCTAGCTTGCTCTAACATGTTTCATACCTCGTCTATGGCATTGGGCAAAATTCAATAATAGAAAACTGGCGCAGTAAAAAGCAGTTTAACTCAGATAAGTGAGCAATCATGTTACTTAGCTTTATGATCGTTATACCCAACAACCCACAGCTATATACAGCACAGCAAAAACAATACGACAAATACGCCATATATGTCAAGATGCGTATACAACCCCACATACTGTATACAGCAAGATTTAAAAGGTCACTTAATCAGTGCCACTACGATTGAGTACCTAGAATGGTATTTAGCATCTGTTTTACCTGCTGGAGCCGATTAAGTCTCAGTTGTATTAAGCTAAAACGGGCAGCAGTCTGTGCAATTTCATATGATATTGCTAATAAAAGATGCTTTTGGCTGCTGTGTTTAATAAATTAAATGAGAGAAGAACAACACTCATAGTTAATAAATAGCAACTTCTAAACGGTTGCCGATTTTAATTACCCTATGACTGTAATTTCTGCTCGCTTGTGAGCTTAGGTTTAGCTACACATTAAAAATAAATTGTCGTAAAATCTATCGCCACCAATCACAGTAGATAAAGTTCTCCTCTTATGACCTCAGCCGCCAAAAGCCAACACACACCTATGATGCAACAGTATTTTAAAATTAAAGCTGAGCATCCCAATGAAATAGTGTTCTACCGTATGGGCGATTTCTATGAAATGTTTTTTGACGATGCAAAACGAGCGTCACAATTATTAGGCATTTCTTTAACGGCGCGAGGTAAAGCCGGTGGAGAACCTATCCCAATGGCCGGTTTTCCCTACCACAGCGCTGAAAACTATATCGGTAAAATTGTTCGCGCTGGCGAGTCTGTGGTTATTTGTGAACAAGTAGGGGACCCCGCCACCAGTAAAGGTCCTGTTGCCCGTGAAGTAGTCCGCATTGTCACACCGGGCACTCTATCAGATGAAGCTTTTTTAGATGAACATAGCGATAATTTATTGATTGCTGTCAATCAACAAGCGCAAGATTTTGGCCTCGCTGTTGTCGATATCAGTACGGGTTACTTTAGTCTGCAAGAGCTCAAAGGCACTGATGCACTATTAGGTGAACTAGAGCGCCTCAAGCCTAAAGAAGTACTGTTCAACGAAGACACTGAGCTGGCGGGCCTTTTGCAGCACTGTCAGGGTCTGAGAACACAAGCGCCCTGGCATTTTGAAGAGCACAGTGCCCGTCGCATGCTCTGTCAACAATTTGATACGCAAGATTTGCAAGGCTTTGGCTGTGAGAAAATGGCATTAGCGATCAGCGCTGGCGGATGTTTATTACAATATGCTAAAGATACCCAACGCTCAGCCCTACCTCATGTGCAGCACATTAAAGTCGAGCAACATAGTGACAGCGTCATCATTGATGCCGCCACCCGCAAAAACTTAGAGCTAGATCAAAACCTTGCCGGTGGACGTGACAATACACTGGTCAGTGTCATCGACAACACAAGTACGGCCATGGGTTCGAGAATGTTACGCCGCTGGATCAACCAGCCATTGCGTAATCTCATCACTTTGAATGCACGCCAAGAGGCTACTCACTGGCTGTTAAATGATTATCGATTTGAAGGCATCGGCGCTAACCTCAAACAAATAGGTGATGTGGAGCGCATCTTATCGCGAGTAGCGCTACGCTCTGCAAGACCCAGAGATCTCGAGCGCCTGCGCGACAGTTTGAGCATGTTGCCTCAGTTACAACAGCAACTATCCACATCCGAGGCTAAGCGAATTGAGCATTTATCGGCGGCGATTGCCACTTACCCGGTGATGTGTGCCTTGCTGCACAAGGCCATCATTGACAATCCACCAGTCGTTATTCGCGATGGAGGCGTCATTGCAACGGGCTTTGATGCTGAACTTGACGAACTGCGCGGTATCAGCGAAAACGCCGGTGACTACCTGTTAAAGCTTGAGGAAAAAGAGCGTCAGCGCACCGGCATCCCCACTCTAAAAGTCGGTTATAACCGCGTGCACGGCTACTTCATTGAAATCAGTAAAGCACAGGCGCAGGCCAGTGAGATACCCACGCAATACGTGCGCCGTCAAACCCTAAAAAATGCTGAGCGCTATATCACAGAAGAGTTAAAAGCCTTTGAAGACAAAGCACTATCAGCAAAAAGCCGTGCCCTTGCGCGCGAGAAGGCTCTCTATGATCAACTACTTGAAGATATTGCTCAGCAGCTAAATCAACTGCAAGATACTGCCACAGCGCTTGCTGAGCTAGATACTTTAGCCAACTTTGCAGAACGTGCTGAAACTTTATCATTTAGCGCGCCAGTACTCTCCAATACACCAGGCATTTCAATTCAGGCAGGCCGGCATCCTGTAGTAGAAAAAGTATCAGACGCGCCTTTTGTGCCCAATAATTTAGAGATGGATAACGAGCGTCGCATGCTTATCATCACTGGTCCAAACATGGGTGGTAAATCGACTTACATGCGTCAGGCGGCACTCATTACCCTACTCGCTCACATCGGCTCATTTGTGCCAGCACAAAGCGCTACGATCGGCATTGTCGATCGCATATTTACCCGCATGGGATCATCCGATGACCTTGCCGGCGGGCGCTCTACCTTTATGGTGGAAATGACTGAAACAGCCAATATACTCAATAACGCGACAGAAAAATCGTTAGTTTTGATGGATGAAATAGGCCGCGGCACTAGTACTTTTGACGGTCTTTCACTGGCCTGGGCCTGCGCAGAGCAAATTGCGAATAAGGTAAATGCCTTTACCTTATTCGCAACCCACTACTTCGAGTTAACGGTCTTACCCGAGCAAATAAGCAAAGTTCACAACGTACATTTAACCGCGCTTGAGCACCAAGACAGCATCGTCTTTATGCATGAAGTGCAAGAGGGTGCTGCTAGTCAAAGTTACGGTTTACAAGTCGCTAAACTTGCCGGCATTCCTTTAGCTGTAATCGGCGAAGCCCGTCGCAAGCTGCAACAACTTGAGCAAGAAAGCACACAACTGGATATGCGTAGCAATACTGCCAATCAGCCACATCAGTCTGATATGTTTGCACCCCAAGCCGTTTTAAACCCTGCGATTGATGCCTTGGAGAATATTAATCCTGATGAAATGACCCCAAGAGAGGCACTTGACGCATTGTATGCATTAAAAGCACTCAATATCTAGGGTATTAACAACAAAGTATAGACCGGAAGCTACAGCAATTGACTCACTTGATTATGACGAGGTAGATTGCGTTAGCTCCCCCTATGCTTATGCCATAATCAAAGTTGTAATCTTTGCCTGTCATTATTTGCAACGTCTAGCAGCTAACATCAGCAGTTTAGCGTTGATCATGTGCATTTAGCTATTGTTCTGTTTTAACTTTATTCCACTTAATTGATTCAAAATAGATGAAATTCTTTTCACCTATTGAGCGGCTGCGCAGCATCAAATAAAACTCTAAGCCCAAAATGATAGGTAATTGCCAATTTCAGGTTCAACTTTTAGCCTCTGCCCTAAAACCGATTCTAAACCCTCCCCAGTGCTTTCCATTCACCACCACAGGTGAAGAGACATCATGCATGATTTCACCAGTATCACGTTTATAAGTCTGTAGTAAAAATACTTGAGAGTGCTTGCCACAGCGGATACCCGTTGGATCATCAAAGATGCGTTTAGTGCGGTTATTATTAACGTCATGCGCATAATCACCGGTTAATGGCTGACTGAATATTTTATTGTGTGTCGGAAAATAACCATTGATATCGACAGCACCTGCATAAATCATCTCCTTGTATTGTGCTAACAATGACTCTTGAATATCAGGCAGTACTTTATCGGTAAATGCATCAAAACTGGTACTGAATTTCTTAGGATTGGTACCTTTTATCTCAGCGTAATTAAAATTAAACAAGGCGGATGAGCTTATCCTCCCCGCTGCTATTTCGCTCTCAAATAATGTCCCAATTTGAGCGGCCACTCGCTGTGCTTGATCGCTCATAGTGTCTATCACAGACTGCGTTTTAAAATCCTTGAGATGAACAAATATAGATTCAGCGCCTGCACACAATCCAAGAGCCTGATTGGAAATACTTTTTGTGGTATTTATTTCCGTTCTTAAAAAGCTACTAATATTATCAATCGATGTTGATATTTCTGAGGTGGTTTTATCTTGTTCCGCTAAGGCATGACTTATCTGTGAGGCTGCCGTGGATGACTGCGAAATTAAGCTGTCAATTGTTTCAAAAGAAACCGACAGTGAAGCGACAGACTCTACAACCTGCTCTGACTGACCGTTAATCACCGACATTAGTTTCGTCGCTTGCTGACTCTCCTCGTTGATCACTTTTAACATACCATCAATTTGACTAGTCGCATCGCTTGTTCTTGCCGCCAGCGCTCTTACCTCATCCGCAACAACCGCAAAGCCCCTCCCTTGATCACCCGCCCTGGCCGCTTCTATTGCAGCATTGAGCGCCAGTAAATTTGTCTGTTGGGCAATAGCGTTAATCACTTGCGTGATAGTTTGAATTTCAGACGCCTTATCGGATAATAATTGGATACGCTTAGCTCCTTCTTTCACCCCTAAATCTAAATCGGTGACGATAGGATGACACTGTGCTATTTCTCCTTTACCTTGATGGCTAGCCTGCATCGCTTTTTTGCTTTGCTGTGAAGCATAGGTGGCATTGCTATTAACTTCTTTTGTGGTAGCAGACATATCGTGTGCGGCAATTGATATTCGGTCTGCATCTTGGCTTGATTTTTCTATTGCCTGAAATAGTTCCTGTAAAAAATATGCCACTTCAGCTGCGTTAATTGCCAAATCGCTGGCACAGTCATTAATTTTTCCGCCCGCTTGATTATATGCCGTCACTTTAATGGTTATTTTTTCTCCTAACGACTCATGTTCACCCGCTTTTAGTGGTTCACTAAAACCCAGAAACTGCTCAATTTGTTTGTTTTTCTTCACAAACGGCGAGGATATAAGCGCACCCAGCAACGCTGTACTGATAAAAGCATATAGCGTTAAAATAGCTCCACTGAGCAGTGTAGAAAGTGCAAACAAGTTTAATACAAAGTAAAAAAGGCTGATAAAGGCCGCACTCAACAGTGCAATACTGATGATTTTCTTAGAAAATATCATACTCATTGTTCTATCCTAAGTTAAGGGATATGCAAATAAGCCCAAAACAGTCCATTCAAACAGAGCATTTTAGGACTAAGCATTTATTACGAAAAGCCTGGCTAGCGATGTTAAAGTAGCTACTAGACTTTGTTTAAAGTCTATTCCCATGAATCTCTGTCAGTATACCATTGAGATTCCCTGCACATCCCTTATGCGGACTTATTCGTAGATTTCCCGATTTAATAAAGACATAGATTGACGTTAGCACTGCTAGCGACAAAGGTAACAAGAAGAAAGAAAAGAGAGGGAACATCCTTTAGGGTAAATCTAGCGCCTAGTCATATCAGTGATTGGCTGGCACGCCTCACAGAACCATTGCCTATTCAGCTTAAATCCATTTTATATATCTATTATTCTTCTTTTATTACCCTATATTAACCGCAACAAAAAGATACTGTGATTAGACATAAGTCTTAGAGTAATATTGTGCTATAAAGGCAAGTATCATTGCTATTCCCGCAATATTTCAGATTCAGAAGCAAACAGCCCAAATATCAACTATCGTCCAATCGGTATAACTGTTATCCCCAGAAAGTAACACTGGCCACTAAACTCGGGTTTTGGGATTGACTCTATCAGTGAGAGGCCTGTTACACTAATATCTCCCTATTTCGATTTTAACAGGTCACTCTAAGCATCTAAGATCTATCTTATATAAACCAATTATCCGCACATACACTATATACCTGACGCTGCACCATTGGATATCTAGCAATAGCCCTGTTGCGCAATGACAATTTTGTTAAATGTCAAAAATAACCGACAAGCACTAACGATAAACAAAATTAGCCCCATCTCTCCGAGTAATAATTGGTAACCAACAGATTAATTACACAGTCGACGTTAAATTGTTTTACTGACAATTTAGCTTCACTAAATATTGCTGTCTAGGCGCAGCTGCGAATGAAGAGTGTATGTAGGAGGGTTCAATTAGCTAGGGTCGCCCAACATACATTAAAATTTTCGGCTAAATCGAAAAAACCCCAAGCGCAAAGTACTTGGGGTTTAACACAGTAAAAGCTTGGCAATCTTCTACGTGTTCCTTAGGGAGTCCC
>Ga0209396_1000314_pt1 | contig 60194 bp, 51 predicted proteins | sample GOMGulsemesocosm_6_FD_184638 | JGI IMG/M metagenome (GOLD analysis project Ga0209396, IMG submission 184638) | Methane-oxidizing microbial communities from mesocosms in the Gulf of Mexico - GOM8C Gulf of Mexico (SPAdes) (version 2) | ecosystem: Environmental > Aquatic > Marine > Cold seeps... | reverse complement strand
ATGTCAAGGGATGGTAAGGTTCTTCGCGTTGCATCGAATTAAACCACATGCTCCACCGCTTGTGCGGGCCCCCGTCAATTCATTTGAGTTTTAACCTTGCGGCCGTACTCCCCAGGCGGTCAACTTAGTGCGTTAGCTGCGCCACCCACAGATCAAGTCTACAGACGGCTAGTTGACATCGTTTACGGCGTGGACTACCAGGGTATCTAATCCTGTTTGCTCCCCACGCTTTCGTTCCTCAGTGTCAGTATTTGTCCAGGTAGCCGCCTTCGCCACTGATGTTCCTTCCAATCTCTACGCATTTCACCGCTACACTGGAAATTCCACTACCCTCTACAATACTCTAGTTTGCCAGTTCAAAATGCAGTTCCCAGGTTGAGCCCGGGGCTTTCACATCTTGCTTAACAAACCACCTACGAACGCTTTACGCCCAGTAATTCCGATTAACGCTTGCACCCCTCGTATTACCGCGGCTGCTGGCACGAAGTTAGCCGGTGCTTCTTCTGTTGCTAACGTCACAGTACCCGTTTATTAAACGAATACCTTTCCTCACAACTGAAAGTGCTTTACAACCCTAAGGCCTTCTTCACACACGCGGCATGGCTGCATCAGGCTTTCGCCCATTGTGCAATATTCCCCACTGCTGCCTCCCGTAGGAGTCTGGGCCGTGTCTCAGTCCCAGTGTGGCTGATCATCCTCTCAAACCAGCTAGAGATCGTCGCCTTGGTAAGCCATTACCTTACCAACTAGCTAATCTCACTTGGGCTAATCAAATGGCGAGAGGTCCGAAGATCCCCCCCTTTGGTCCGTAGACGTTATGCGGTATTAGCAGTCGTTTCCAACTGTTGTCCCCCACCATAAGGCATATTCCCAAGCATTACTCACCCGTCCGCCGCTCGTCAGCAGATAGCAAGCTATCTCTGTTACCGCTCGACTTGCATGTGTTAAGCCTGCCGCCAGCGTTCAATCTGAGCCATGATCAAACTCTTCAATTATAAATCGTTTGTGATGCTCACCTTAACTAACCGAAGTTAACTAAGAAAAGACATCTGCTCAATGAATTCTGTCGTGTTACCAACCGAAGTTGATAACGCATTACATATGTTTTTATCCTTCCTAAGAAGGATAAAATATTTGTTTTGCATGAACATTATTCATTAAGCTGTTTTTTTTGTTACCCGAAGGTAACTATGTAAAATCAACATTAATGTGAGTGTCCACACAAATTGCATGATAACTAATTGTTAAAGAACATATTCTTTCTTATATAAGTAAAGAATATCGGTAAGAATCTCATTCGCTCTGTACCGTAAAGTAATTCGTTGCTTGAGTTAGACGCTAGGCCTTGCCCGAAGCAGGATGCGTATCATACGCTTCCGAGTTTTGATGTCAACGTTTTTTTGTATTCTTTTTTAACTTTCTGATTCGAAAATTAAAACGTCATTTTGAAACGTTAAGTTAAACCTCTTTGCCCGAAAGCAAGGGTGATAACTTATCAAAACGTTCGTTTGGTGGTTCGTTTTGACTGAACCCCTTGGAACTGGAGCGCATTGTAGACACTTCCCTGAAAGAGGCAAGTACTAATTTCAATTAATTGTTTGTTTGCTTTTTAATTGAACTAACTGGGTTATTTAACACCTAAACCATAAGAATCTTTGCAAATCCCATGTACAAATGATCAGGAGATATACATTGATGTTTACACTATATTGTATCTACGAGTTTTATTTAATAAATTCGGATAAAAAAATAATAAGAATAATTGAAAGTTAAAGAGTAATAATAATGAAAATTTATTTTGTATTATTGCTTCTAAGTTGTATAAGCATAAATAGCATAGCGCAGGATGCCGCTCTAGAAAAACAAGAATTGTTTATTGCACAGCTGATTAATCAACAAGTGAAGCAACAAATCTCCATAAAAAATAGTGTGAGTTCTATTTTAACTCGCTACCCTGAACAGGTAGAGTCGGTGCTTAATGTGGCCTTGACTAATTATCCTGAGAAATATCGTCAAATAATGTTAGGAGCATTAAAAGCAGAGCCCGTTTTAGCTTGCGATGTTATCGAAGTTCTATTAAATGCCAATGTAGCTACGAGTGAAGAAATTATTCAGATAGTTGTTGAGGCTGAACCTGCCTATGCGCAGGAAATTATAAATACAGCTATGTTACATAAACCTGATGATATAGAACATATTGTACGAGTTGTTGTTAGTACCGAACCCCTCCACTCCAAGTCAATAATCAACGATACTATGACTAGCTTCCCTGAAAAGATGCTATCAATATTGACCGGGGTGATTAAGGCATTACCTGAACAAGTCGTAGTTTGGGTTAAAAGCTCTTTAAAACTCTTTCCTGAACATAGCGAACAAATAGTGACAACCGCTGTATATTCTAGTCAGTCGGTTCATACTCGTGACATTATCAACGCTGCAATTAATTCGGGTTATGATGAAAAATTGGCAATATCAGCTGCACTTGCTGGTGGTGCTAAAAAAGAGGAAGTTGTAAAACGGTAATTGTTATATACAATTGATTCAAAATCGAGAAATAAAAAAACCAGCAATATATTGCTGGTTTTTTTATATAAATGTTACTAACTATTATTCTGTTCTCGCTCAATTGCACGATATGCAATATCGGTTCTAAATTGAACTTCTTCCCAATTTATTTCATGTAATAACGCATAAGCAGACTCTTGCGCTTTTGTGACTGACTGCCCTAATGCTGTTGCACACAATACTCGTCCACCAGCAGTAACAATATCTCCATTATTTAACTTAGTACCTGCATGGAATGTCTTTCTGTCTTTATGAGTATTCGTTTGTAGTCCAGAAATTACTTTTCCTTTGCCATAACTCCCTGGATATCCGCCTGCGGCAAGCACCACACCTACTGCAGGGCGAGGATCAAAATCAATCGTTGCTTTATCCAATTCACCGGTACAAGCTAATAAACATAGTTCTGTAATGTCTGAATTTAAACGCATCATTATTGGCTGAGTTTCAGGGTCACCAAATCGACAGTTATATTCAATAACTTTAGGAGTACCTGTATTATCAATCATTAAACCTGCATATAAGAAGCCGGTATAAGGTGCATCTTCTTTAGCCATACCTTCAACTGTTGGATATATAACTTCGTTCATAATACGTTGGTGGATTTCAGGAGTTACCACAGGGGCCGGAGAATACGCTCCCATTCCTCCCGTATTTGGACCTTCATCATTATTATATGCACGTTTATGATCTTGACTTGTCGCCATCGCCAAAACGTTTTTACCGTCAACCATAACGATAAAGCTTGCTTCTTCACCGTCAAGAAATTCTTCAATAACAACTCGATGACCTGCATCACCAAAAGCATTGCCAGCTAACATATCTTCAATTGCATCTTCGGCTTCGGCGAGTGTCATCGCAACAATAACCCCTTTACCCGCCGCTAATCCGTCAGCTTTGATAACGATAGGAGCACCTTTTTCTCGAACATAAGCAATGGCGGGGTCAATTTCGGTGAAATTTTGATACCAACCAGTAGGAATATCATGACGAGCAAGAAAATCTTTGGTGAATGCTTTAGAACCTTCTAATTGTGACGCTTTTGCGCTAGGCCCAAATATTGTTAGCCCTTCCGTTTGAAAAGCATCAACAATGCCATCAACTAACGGCTGCTCTGGGCCAACAATCGTTAGCGTTATATTTTCAGTTTTAGCAAATGCGATCAAAGCCGAAGTATCACCAACTGAGATCTCTACATTTTCCAATTTGGCTTCTGTAGCCGTACCGGCATTACCTGGTGCTACAAATACTTTTTCAACATTCTCCGATTGTGCCGCTTTCCACGCAAGCGCATGCTCACGCCCACCACTGCCAATGACTAAAACATTCATTTATTAGACTTCCTACGTTAGTAATAATGAAAAACACTAAGGACATCTACAGCAAACCCCCTTAGTGAAAATCATATAGTTTTATTTTACAAATTTTAATGTCATGCGATCACTTTCACCAATCGCCAAATACTTTTCTTTATCTTTATTTTTTAATGCCAAAGCAGGAGGTAATGTCCAAACACCTTGAGGGTGATTTGCAGTGTCTTTACTATTAGCATTGATATCGCTACTCGCTGCTAGCGTAAACCCCGCAGCTTTGGCATATTTTACTACAAGTGATTTGGGAACATAACCACTACTCATATTTTCTTTCCAATTTTGCGTGTTTGGCATTTGATGTTCAACAACCCCTAAAACGCCCCCTTTTTTAAGTGCGGCATGTGCGTCTTTAAATACTTGTGCCATACCTTCCTCGCCCCAGTTATGCAGATTACGGAAAGTCAAAACTAAATCAGCTGTCCCTTTAGGTGCCAATTCACTTACTTCTTTAGGTATAAAATTTGTTAAGGCAACTTCACTAAAAATTGAATGGCTCGCTAATTTTTTTTCTAACCGTTTGCGTGAATTACTATAATAGTTATCTTCACCGGAATCAGGATAATGCGCACCGTATAACTTACCACTGCCTTTTAGTGCCGGAGCAAGAATTTCAGTATACCAGCCTCCACCCGGTGTTATTTCAACAACCGTCATTGAGTCATTAAAACCAAAAAATTCTAATGTTTGATGAGGATGACGATATTGATCTCTTAACTTGTTTTTTTCAGAGCGATGTTCGCCATTGATAGCATGGTCGAGTTTTGTCGTATGGTATGCATTAACAATTCCCGAACATAATAAACTAGCTGAAATAACAGAGGCTGTAATGACTTTTTGTATTGTTATATTTTTTGTTAAAAACATTGGCTATCTTCCATTAAATAGTGAATAAATTATCGAGGTTAGTTATAGCAGATTTTGAAATAAGAAACAGATGACTATTTAAAATAGTAAAAAATTTAACCTTTTTGAAATGTAACAAATTATCAAAAAGGCTATAAATAGAAGGTTAATTAAAATGCTTAGCTCAGCTGTAAAGAAAAACTAAAGCTGACGACAAACATATTTATTAACGAATTACCTTTAAACTAGTTAGCTCAATATCAAATAAAAAGTACCAAGCATATAACTATACGTGAGTACTTCTTATGAAAAATTGAGCTACATAGCACAAGGCATTTTATTAATGACGGAAATGACGCATACCAGTGAACACCATCGCAATATTATGCTCATCTGCGGCTGCAATAACTTCATCGTCACGCATTGAACCACCAGGTTGAATTACTGCTGTAATTCCTGCAACAGCTGCTGCATCTAAACCATCACGGAATGGAAAAAAGGCATCAGATGCCATAACTGAACCTTTGACTTCTAGGTTCTCGTCAGCGGCTTTTATACCTGCAACTTTTGCAGAATAAACTCTGCTCATTTGTCCTGCACCTACACCAATTGTCATACTATTTTTAACATACACAATTGCGTTAGATTTCACATATTTCGCCACTTTCCAGCAAAACTGTAAATCACGCATTTCATCAGATGTAGGTTGACGTTTAGTAACAACCTTTAAATCATCACTAGTTACTTTACCTTGGTCACGGTCTTGTACTAATAAACCACCATTCACACGTTTAAAATCAAAACCCGAAGTGACAGTAGACCATTTACCACACGCTAATAAACGTAGGTTAGGTTTGGCCGCAATAACTTTGGTGGCTGCATCAGAAATACTTGGTGCAATAATGACTTCAACAAATTGACGAGAGACAATCGCTTCAGCAGTTTCTGCATCTAATTCACGATTAAAAGCGATAATACCGCCAAACGCTGATGTAGGGTCTGTTTTATAAGCACCTTCATAAGCAGCTAAAATATTATCACCAATTGACACTCCACATGGGTTTGCATGTTTTACGATAACGCATGCTGGTTCATCAAATTCTTTAACACATTCTAGTGCTGCATCAGTATCTGCAATGTTATTGTATGAAAGTGCCTTACCTTGAAGTTGTGTAGCCGTGGAAACAGAAGCTTCTTCAGGGCTTTCTTCAACATAAAAAGCTGCTGCTTGATGAGAGTTTTCGCCGTAACGTAAGTCTTGGGTTTTAATAAATTGACTGTTAAAGGTACGTGGAAATTTATTTTTTTCAACAAAATTAACTTCAGCGTTTTCACTTCCGTGGGCGCTAAGCATCTTACCGAAGTAGTTTGCGATCATGCCGTCATAAGCTGCCGTATGTTCATAAGCAGCAATCGCTAAATCAAAACGTGTTTTATAAGTTAAGGAGTCATTATTGGCATCCATTTCAGCCAAAACACGGGAATAATCTCCAGCATTTACCACAATGGTCACATCTTTATGATTTTTAGCGGCTGCACGCACCATAGTAGGTCCGCCTATATCGATATTTTCGATAGCATTTTCTAATGAACAATTTTCATCAGCAACAGCATTGGCAAATGGATAGAGATTAACAACCACAATATCAATTGCACTGATATTATTTTCAGCCATAACCGCTTCATCCATATCACGGCGCGCTAAAATGCCACCATGTACTTTAGGATGGAGGGTTTTAACACGGCCATCCATGATTTCGGGATGTCCGGTATACTCTGATACTTCAGTAACCTTAATGTCGTTATCGGCTAATAATTTTGCGGTACCGCCTGTTGATAAAATATCAACACCTTTATCAGCTAAGCGACGAGCAAAATCGACAATACCAGTTTTATCAGAAACACTAAGTAGTGCTCGTTTAATTGGGCGTGGAGTATCCATGCGTTTAATTACCTTAATAATATATTGTGTCTGGCCTTTGACAGTGTTCCATGGCAGTGAGCGGATGCTCTGTATTGTTTAATGGCAATACTTGAAAAAGTTGACTAGTTGGATAACTTTTTCTTCTCTAAAAAACAAAAAAGCACCCTAGGGTGCTTTTCTTTGGCAGGACCTGCCTGCCAAATATTTTAGTTCATTCCGTATTTTTTTAACTTTTTACGTAAAGTACCACGGTTAATACCAAGTAGATTGGCAGCACGTGTTTGGTTACCACGTGTATACTTCATAACTTCTTCTAACATTGGCGCTTCAATTTCTGAAAGCACAAGGTCGTACATATCATCAACATCATTACCATTTAGTTGTGATAAATAGTTACTGATAGCTATTTTAGCTTGTGTACGTAATGGCGATGACTCGGCTTGAGTTTGGATATTGCCAGTAACGAATGGAGATGAGATATTTTGTTCAAACATACAGTTGAGACTCTTTCTAAGTTAAATTATCAAAATACAGATTTAATGACTCGAGCTGTTCTTGAACAGACTCTAAACCATTAAAAATAGAACGAAATTGTTTTTCTTGATCATAGCGTTGCATATACCAAGAAACATGCTTACGAGCGAACCTTACGCCCATAAAATCACCATAAAAATCATGTAATTCCTTTACGTGTTCAATTAAAATCGAACGAAACTCTTCCATTAACGGAGCCTGCATATGCTGACCCGTTGCCAAGAAATGATTAATTTCTCGAAAAATCCAAGGACGACCTTGTGCACCTCGACCAACCATTATTGCATCAGCATTGGTGTAGCTTAGTACTTGCTCAGCCTTTTCAGCTGTGGTGATATCACCATTAGCAACTACAGGAATAGAGATAGCTTTTTTAATTGCTTTAATTGTAAGGTACTCAGCATCGCCTTTATAAAAATCATTACGAGTGCGACCATGTACAGCCAACGACTGAATTCCATTATGTTCAGCAATTTTGGCAATCTCTATACCATTACGGGTATTTTCACACCAACCGGTGCGAATTTTCAGCGTTACAGGAATATTTACAGCACTAACAACAGACTTAACTATCTGCTCTACTAATGCTGGTTCTTTCAATAACGCCGAACCCGCTAATTTTTTATTAACCTTTTTTGCTGGGCAACCCATATTAATATCAATAATCTGAGCACCACTTTCAGCATTCACCTGAGCAGCATAAGCTAATTCATCAGGATCTGACCCCGCAATTTGTACAGAGCGGATACCAGCATCACCATTTACAGATCTACGCTTAGATTTATCGGTATTCCATACTTTAGGGTTTGACGAAATCATTTCTGAAACGGCCAGACCCGCCCCCAAGCGACAACATAATTGTCTAAAGGGTAAATCGGTAATGCCCGCCATTGGCGCCAAAATGACATTACTTGTTAGTTGGTATGAACCTATCTTCACGCTGCTGCTTTTTTGAGCTCTTGGTCAAAAGGGCGCTCATCTTACGCGTTTTTTGTGTGATTGAAAAGCATATAAATTGAACAAAATTTGATTTTTTTCGTGTTTTTATTATTGACTTTTTGTAAAGCGCTGATGTGAGCAGATTTTGTACAAATACATACCAAAATCTGCCGAATAAATAACGTGGCTATTTTTTATATTTTATGCCTGAAAGGCGAACCCATTCTTCTTGAATGGCAATGGGGTCCATTTTACACCACTGACCGTAGATGAATTGTAACTCGGCTGCTTGCTCCTCTAACACTCCAGATAAAGCTAACATTCCATTATCATCAACATATTCAATAATAACGGGGGCAAGTTCTCGTAGTGGCCCGGCTAAAATATTCGCAACGACAACATCAGCTTTTAAATTCGGTTGATCTTTAGGTAGAAACAATTCCAATCTATCTTCAACATTATTACGTTTAGCATTTGCAAGGCTTGCTTGTAATGCCTGAGGATCGATATCAATGCCGATAACTTTTTTAGCACCCAGTTTTAATGCCGCTAAAGATAGTATTCCTGAACCACAACCAAAATCAACGACCGTTTTTCCTTCGAGATCCAAACTGTCCAACCAGGTTAAGCAAAGTGCTGTTGTAGGATGAGTACCTGTGCCAAAAGCCAAACCGGGATCAAGCATAACATTTACTGCTTCAGGTTCCGGCACTTCTCGCCAGCTTGGACAAATCCATAAACGTTGACCAAATTTCATCGGATGAAAATTATCCATCCACTCTCTTTCCCAGTCTTTGTCTTCAAGTTGCTCTAGTTTGTATATTAATTTGTCTTTATCAGGGTGGATACCTTGTAAGTAATGAATAACTTTATCCATATCATGGCTAGCATCAAATAGCCCCATAACCACGGTATTATGCCAGTAAATAACGTCATCGCCGGGTAGCGGCTCGTAAATGGGGGTGTCATGCTTATCTAGAAAAGTAACGGCTTGTGCACCACTGGCACTTAACCAATCGCTGTATTTCTCAGCAGTTTCTTCATTAGCGTTCAATTGCAGCTGTATCCAAGGCATGCAGGGTTCTCATTGATAATATTTTTTGCTAGTTTAACAGTTGTTAGGGCTAGCTCATAGAATTTACCATTATACTAACCACATTAATAAAATTTCGTTGCTATTTCATCTTTAGCACGAGAATATAACGTTGCTGTAATTAATAATCAATCACACACTAGATCATTAAAAACCTATGAAATATTTCCCTGTCTTCCTCGATGCTCAACATATAAATGCTCTTGTAGTTGGTGGTGGTGATGTTGCCGCTAGAAAGGTTGAGTTATTACTTAAAACTACGAATAACATTACCATCATGACTGAAAGTGCCAATACCAGTGTTGAGCGTTTAATTAATATGAATAATTTAACTTGGTTAAGACATAACTATCAACCGGGCTTATTAACAAATATTAATCTTGTTATAGCTGCCACAGATAATAGTGAGGTTAATGCTACCATCGCAGGAGAAGCTAAACCTCTTAACATATTAGTCAACGTCGTAGATCAACCAGAGCTTTGTACTTATATAACCCCAGCTATCATAGATCGTTCACCTATTATCATCGCACTTTCAAGTTCTGGTAGTGCACCAATATTGCTACGCATGTTGCGAGAACAAATAGAGAAAATATTACCTTCTGGCTATGGAAAACTTGCCGATTTTTCATTTAAATTTCGTGATCACGTCAAAGCACGTGTAAAAGGATTACGAAATAGAAGAACATTTTGGGAACAAACCTTACGAGGCAGCATTGGAGACGCCATCTTACAGGGGCAAATTCAAAAAGCAGAACAACAATTAATCGCTAGTATTAAAAAAGAGGTAGCGCCGCCGCAGGGAGAAATAGTTTTTATTTACACCCTAGATGGAAATCCCGACAAATTAACTTTGCAAGCACATCGAGAAATGCAATTTGCCGATGCTGTATTTTATGATGATGAGGTCAATATTGATTTGATTGAATATATCCGTCGAGATGCAGATAAATTTCCTCAAGACATTCCCTCTGCAATGCAAATAAATTTTCAGCATGCTATTGAACTAGCAGAACAAGGACAAAAAGTTATTTATTTACTTGCCACCGGCCTCAGTGAGTTACCTCGAAATTCAGCATTATCACAATGCGCTATTGGTAAAAAATATTTAGTGAGTGGTAGTTAAAGCTGCCGTTCGGCAAAGCTTATGTTATCTAGTGATAATCCTGCTATTTTTTTACCAACATTTCTACAGTTACAATACGATTTTTTAAGGTCGTTAAAGCTAGTAAAATTAATTGTGAAAAAAAAGCACTAATAGCAAAAACTATTAGTGCTTAAAAACGTGATTTAGAATATGCACGCTTACTCCTAAGGAAGTAGAATCAGTCATAACACCAATTAGGCATATACAAATACATGCTTAAAAAACGAGATAAAGATTTAGGGTAGCCTAATGTAAACTATGAAAAACATTCTGCTTGGAGGTTCTTTATCAAGTGCATTAACATTAACAAAACCACCACTCAAATGCAAATAATTATCACTTAGAATTAAGCAAAATCAAAAAGTAAACACACTCTACAACACTATTCATAAGTAACGTATTAACTTTTCTCGTTAATGGGTCAAAGTGACATTACAAATGCTACTAATTGTTCTCGTTCACTCAAACTTAGTATTTTAAAATTATCGATAATCTTTTCAGCTTCACCACCATGCCAAAGAACGGCTTCTTCAATGTTTGCAGCTCGACCATCATGTAAAAAACCTGCAGCTGGATTTACCGTTTTTGTTAAACCTATCCCCCACAAAGGTCTTGTTTTCCATTCATTACCCGTTGCGGTGAAGTCTCGCCTGTTATCAGCAAGCCCTTCTCCTAAGTCATGTAATAACATATCAGTAAATGGATAGATATGCTGTCCCTTTAAGGCATTCGGTGCGTTAACACCACCAATAGTCACCTCTCCATCTGCTGTGATAAAGTCAGCATGATGGCATGAAGTACATCCGATGTTTTCAAATAATATAGCCCCAGCTTTAACATCTAGACTGTTGATGTTACGTCTTGCTGGCACTGCTAAGGTTTCAGCATAAAATACGACTTCATCTGAAAACTCTTTGTTGGCTTCAGGATTACCATTTTCATCAACACCGGTATCAAGAAAACCAGTACGTACTAGATAATTTTCATGCAAAGCTGAATTAGCAATGCTTTCATCAGGAAATAAAGAGTTAGTTACTCCCATATCACCACGTAATGCTCCTAAAGACTGTACTCGTACACTTGGTGTGCTAGCTTTCCAGCCAAAACGTCCTAGCGATACAGGAATGGCTTCATTATTTTGCGCTTTAATGGGATCAAAAACCCAATTAGGACGCCCAGAAATTCCATCATTGTTACTATCATTTTCATCACTGAGCGCCAATATATCTTGTTCTGGAATGAGCTCTAATAAACCCAAACCAAAAATTGGCATGCCATTACGTGGACTATAACGAACATTTGTCTGCATAATCGCACTGTTTAGAATATTTTCTGCTGAAACATCATAGGCATTTTCGATAGTAAATATTGGCTTTTTAAGCTCAACTTCAACACCATCCGCATAAGTAACCGTTTTATAATCGTACGCTAAATATACATTGGCTTGACCAACAAATAGATTATCTCGCCAATCATCACGAACCTCTAATACACCACGATGAAATAATTGAGTGCCAAAGCCTGGAACAGCTAAGTTTTTACAATAATTATTTGTTTCGTTTGGAGCTAAACATTCACCATCATCAAGACTAACACGTAAAAAGATTCCTGCATCTGCTCCTAATAAAATACGTTCTTGTCCTGATGGAATAGTTAATGTTGACGAACGTCCATCACGTTGATGACAAGAATTGCAATCTTGATTATTGAAAACAGGCCCTAAACCATCAAGTTCAGGATGTTCTGTATTTGGTGCTGTTGTAAAGGCTGTTTCAAAGTGTGCATCACCCGATAAATGTGTTTCAAGTTCTGCAGTAGATAATGTGGTAATAGGTGTAGAAAACCCATGCCCCGAGGCGCTCACATTTTCAGCCGTTGCACTATCTCCCAACTGAGTAATTAAAGTATAATTTGGATATTGAATTTCAATCGGGGTTATCGGCTCTACGACAATTTTAGGCTTGTCTGAACTGCCCGAGTTACAACCAAAAAACGAAAAAATGACAAGCGATGTTGGAAGAAATATTTTTCCAAAAGGTTTAATTAATATAGTCATAAAAATTACTTTATACACTGTTATATATCCGTTATTAATCAAAATACATGCTTTAAAGGATTTGAATAATAAAGAATATAAAATATTGAAAGGGGGGTGCATCCATGCACAAAAAACATCCTGTAACGCCTAGAGAGTCGTCCAATCTTTTAATAACGTTAAAACATCATTTTCAAGCGAGGTTTGCAAAGTACTTAGCGAATCAATTGCGAGTTGAATGCGAATACGTGCATCAGCATCATTAATAGCTTGTCTAAATGGTAAGTTACTTTCACCTGCAATCGCCTTTATCGCTTCAATCGCTTTAGAAATTTCATCGCTAATACGCGTCGCAACCTCAGCATCAGCTGCGGAAACAAAATCAATAAGACCGATATCAGCAGATGATTGGGTAGATGTACGACCAAGGTAGACATTTTGTACACCTTCAATATTGTTTGCAAAGTCAGTAAGTGAATTCCAACTATATTGTGATTCCACTAGAGAGGTATCTGTCGTATCAATACTTGAACCAAAGGGTTCTGCAATTTTACCATTACCTACTTCATCAACAATACCGATCATGCCATTGATTAGCTCTTCAACCACACCTAACTGAGACGAGTAAATTTCATTATCGGGTGTTAATAAGAATTCTTTATATGCCACTGAGTTTATATCATTAGGGTCTTGCGCTACCATCCAGGCATTAAGCAAATCTTTTGTATAACCATTAAAAACTTCTGCTGAAGCAGATAGATACTCACGTTCAAGTAAAGTCATTTCATCAATAGCAATGTTGTTATCTTGCATACCATCACCAAATAATAAAAATTCCATAGTATGAAAACCTTGTACATCATCATTCCATGTTTTTATTACTTCGGCGCTAAAGCCAGACTGTGATGTTAGTAAAGTCTTCAGGTCATTGGCATTCACTGGCCAAAAATCTAAATGAGGATCAATTGATAATGCATCAACAGGGCCAAAAATATGCGCTTCTCCTTGCTCCCAAGGAATGCGAACATTTTTCCATGCTTGTTGTGCTGCTGCTAGATTCTCTGCTGTTGGTGTATTAAGCAAAGTTTGTGTCGCCAAATAGAAGTTATCTGCTTTGCTATTCAAATCTCGATAACCATCAACAATAATATCGTTAGTTAAGTTAGCGATCATTGGCGTAGCATCGAAAGTAAATCCTGTAACGACGGGCACAACAGGCGCAGGTGCTATAACCTCCTTTGAAGAACTACTTCCACCACAACCCGTAAAGATAACGGCGATAGTCGTTATAAATAATAATGATGTTTTTAAAGACATTTTAAATTCCTATTATAATTATTGTTATTAATTAAATTAAATTGAAAAGTTATAACCCATCGATAAGCTAAAATTTTGGGTATTTCCTAAATTACTTTGACCATGGTTTTGTTCAGAGAATTGGGCTTTGAGGACAATGCTTTCGATGGGAAAATAATTAACTCCTAGCGAAAACTCTTGTGTATTAAAACGTTCAGTGGGCGTGCCGTGTTCAATAACTTTCATCGTATTGGCATAGTCGTAGGCAACAAAGATATGTAACGGTGTGGATAACCCCATTAAGCTTTGTATGTTGTAACCCACTTCAGCAAAAGCTGACTCTACTTCACTTCCTAATTGAGCAAAGTTACCTGGTTGTAGACCTGGTGTTGTTTTGTTTGCTAATGTAATAGCAGTGCTATCAGCTAATTCACCATAGAGGAATTGCCCTCTTGCTAACCATTGTTGATAACGCCAAGCACTATGTAAACCAACAATGTTTAGCTTGCCATTACCCTCAACTTTATTGGTATTGTTACGATTACCCGTAGTATTTCCTGTGTAATAACTAACTCCTACGCCTGTGCCTGACTTTAAATCGCCATAATCCAGTCGTAAGGTAACCGCAAGATCGTCAGCATTAATTTGTTCAAATCTTTTTTGATGACCACTAGCCGCCCATTTATAGGTACGGAAATACTCTGAGTTTAGTCCTGTGGTTAACAATGCTTGCCCTGTAAACCCTTGCCATTTCCCAATGACGTTGATACCGGTTTCATGCCAAACTTGTGGAATTAGAGAAGATTCACTCCAATGACGTTCACTAGTAAAATATTGATTGGGTTTGTGTAGTTCAGTACCTAAGCCTACAGGAACAAATATACGACCAAACTTAATTGCAAAGGCGTCATTGAATTGATACTTTATTTCGAGTTTTTCAACAAGGACTTCACCACCAGCTTCAATTTCACTTTCAAACTCACCAAATTCTTCAAAACCATCATATTCAAGGGCTGCACCTGTACCACCGTGTTCATATTCTAGCTCCAGCTCTACCTGCCATTTAGGATCAAACTGATATTTAAATTCTATGACTACACGTTCTAAGTCCGTTATGTTCTTTTTTTCGGGATCTACATCTTGCGTATTGCTAAATATTTCCTGACTTTTATATAACAAACTACCATACGAATTTATCTGCCAGTTTTTATCTATTGAAATAACGGTGCTATTTAGTTCTCCCTGCTTTTGTGCCAATGCCTTTTGCTGTGCTTGTTTTAATTGTGCAAGTTGTGTCTCAATTAAAACGAGTTGATTTTGTTGTTCCTGTAATTTCTGTTGTAACGCTGTTGTACTAAGAGTACTAAGCGATGTTTGTTTCTGAGGGTCAGCCATTGAACTTGAAGAATAAAGTAACAATGAACTTTGTAAAATTATTAGTAATGAAGTGCTAGTTTTCATTTTAAGCCAAATACAAATGAGAATTGATATTATTTATGAAAAAGCATAATCACTTAACAAACCAATTGCAAACGATAATCGTTTTTATTTGCAATTACATTTAATTAAAAGTTACCATTCGCGGGGTTTATTATCGTTACAATATAACAAAATACTTTTGCTACTTATATTTTTAACGAGAATAGAGGAAAGCTTAAAACCCGACAGAAGCACCTATGAACATGTATATAATCGATATAGTGACACTCTTGCTCAGTGTTTTGTTACTTCTGGTATCATTAGTTAAACTTAGCCACTTGCACTACAAGATGTAACACTATAACATTACATACTATGACATTAGTGACTCGAAACTATCACCCCATAAAATTCCATTTAACCGGTTTATTTTTACTGGTGCTAATGCTATTTTCTGCAGTTAGCCATAGTCATGACATCTCTACAGAAAACTCTCAAACCATAGAGCCTCTTGATTGTAAACTGTGTCAACAACAACTTGATTCCCCTAAACAAAAAATTAAACTTGCAAAAGTTACTTTAGGCTGTTTTTCCGCATTAGAAGTACAGTTAGTTGATGATTGTTCTTTAATTCCTCACTATCGAAATTACGGCCCTAGAGCGCCACCTATTTCTATTTAATTTTGAACCACAATCATTCAACAACGTGGGTTGTATGGGTGTTTTTATCAATTTTAAAATTAAGTGAAATAATAATGAAAGTATCAAAACTTGCAGCTGCGTGTTACCTGTCTTTGGCTGTAGCACCATTTTCTTTTGCCCAGAATATCAAGGGTGTTGTTACTAATAGCCAAGGGAAAACCATTTCCAATGCCAAAGTTGTTGTCGTAAATAGCTCGCAACAAACAGTTACCAATAATAATGGTCAATTTGTAATTACTGATTTAATACCTGGCACATTTGAGTTACATGTAACGGCAAGTAATTACAGTCATAAGAACCGCCAAGTGGTGGTAAAAAACCTTGATGTTTCAGGCATTGAATTTCAACTGCACCCAAGTGTGATGGAAGTCATTGATGTTTACGCAACACCATTACATTCTTCAACGATAGAGTCCGCTTTACCCGTAAATGTGCTTGCAAGTGATGAGCTACGATTAAAACAAGCTTCTACATTAGGTGAAACCCTTAAGAACGAAGTGGGTGTACATTCTACTTATTTTGGGCCTGTAGCGAGCAGCCCCATTATTCGCGGTATGGACGGCCCTCGGGTTATGGTGACGCAAAATGGTTTGGATACGGGTGATGCGTCACGGGTTGGCCCTGATCATGTTGTTTCTGCTGAAACGTCAACCGCACAGCAAATTGAAGTTCTTCGTGGTCCATCAACATTATTTTATGGCAGTGGTGCTATTGGAGGTGTGGTTAATGTCGTTGACAACCGCGTTCCCACTAGCCTGGACAGCAATCTGGAGTACATGCTTAAACATAATGATGTTGCCAATGAAAACGAGGCATCATTTGCATTAAATTCCAGTTCAGGACAAATGGCATTTCATCTTGATGGCTTCTGGCGTGACTCTGATGATTTTGAAATTCCCGGGTATGCAGAATCTAAGACTGCCCATGACGAGGAAGAAAATGATGAACATGATGAAGAGCTCGGCGTTAAAGGTAAGTTACTTAATAGTGCCTCAAAATCATCAGGTTTTACGATGGGTACAAGCTATGTACTAGATAATGGCTTTATTGGTTTTTCATTTGGACGAATGACACGTGAATATGGCGTACCGGGACATAGTCACGAAGATGAGCACGAAGAACATGATGAACACGAAGAACATGAAGAACACGAAGAACATGATGAAAACGTATATGGTGACTTAGAGCAAGACCGAATTCAATTTCTCAGCGAATTGAGCTTCGATAAAGGCTTTATTAACAAAGTCTCAAGTAAAATGTCATACACTGATTATCAACATAAAGAAATTGAAGGCGGTGAAGTAGGCACAATCTTTAACAACGAAATGACTGAAGCTCGTTTTGATATTTTTCATCAGGAATATGCTGGTTGGACGGGAGCCTGGACTTTCCATTATAAAAATACTGACTTTGAAGCGGTTGGAGCTGAAGCTTTTACACCGCCATCAGATACTAGCTCTTACGCTTTTGCATGGTTAGAAGAACAACATCTTTCTGATAAGCTATTACTGCAAATTGGTGCACGCATTGAACATGTAGAAATTAAATCCGGTGATAATGGTATGGAATTTCATCATGATGAAGAGCATGACGACCACGAAGAAGAGCATAGTGATCACGGAACCTTTTTTGATAAACAATCTTTTACTCCTTTAAGCGCTTCAGCAGGCTTAGTTTGGGATTATCAACACGGTTATAACCTAGGATTTTCTTTATCCTACTCACAACGAGCACCTTCTGCTGCAGAGCTGTTTTCAAATGGTCCACACATTGGCACTAATAGTTACGAAGTCGGTGCCTTATATGAAGCACACCAAGAAGGTGATGATGTTCACTTTGATTTAGGTGATCAAAATGTTGAGTTAGAAACTGCACTAAATATAGATTTAACTTGGAGAAAGTTTGAAGGTAACTTTGGTTTTGTCATTGGTGTTTTTTATAATCAAATTGATGACTATTTTTACCAAGCTAATACCGGGTTGTTTGCTGATGACGGTCATGACCATGCAGAAGAACATGATGAGCATGAAGAAGAAGAAGGTCTTCCAGTATATATTTATCAACAACATAATGTAGACATGTACGGTATGGAAGCTGAACTCCTTTATCAATGGAATGACACGATTAAAACGTCTTTATTTACAGATTATATTAAAGCGGAATTAGACAGTGGCGGAAACTTGCCTCGAATTCCACCTATGCGCATTGGCGCTCAGCTTGACTACCAAAGCGATGACTTTGCAGCTCAGTTATCAGCGACTCATTACTTCAAACAGGATGATATTGCCCAAAGAGAAACGGAAACTGATGGCTATACCATAGTAGATGCTAATGTTAATTATTACCTTGATGATATTGGCAGTGACTTTGTTATTTTTATTAAAGCAAATAATTTAACAAATGAGGAGGCCAGAGTGCATACATCTTTCTTAAAAAATGTTGCGCCACTTCCGGCAAGAGGTTTCACCGTAGGAGTAAGAGGTAGCTTTTGATTGATTTAATGACACCTTGATTTAAAAGAAATAAAAAGCTGGGTTAATGACGGGCCACTGAGTGAACTTGGAGCCGTAACAATTAGTTTTGTTACGGCTTTTTCATTAAAATCTTGAAAAAAATGACAGTCGATCTAATAGTCATAAATTATTATTACTTCTCAATTAACGACATTAATTTTTCATCTATTTCTTTTAATTGAAAAGTGTTATTGGTCTGCTTCTTCACTTCTGTTAATGCTAATTTGTAGGCAACATTAAAAGCTTGTTTGGCTTCTGCTTTAATATCAGGTTGAACGCCAACGCCTTCCCAGTTAGTTTTTGTAATAGGATTGACCGCTTTTGAAATAGGAATAGATGCTCTAAAACCATTGCCTAAGTTAAAATATGTTACAGGATTTGCCCCTCCACCAGTCGCTTCACCTACGATAATTCCGCGTTGAAGGTGTTTGAGGTTGTAAGAAAATTCTTCTGCCGCTGAAAAAGTATAATGACTGGTTAATACATAAATAGGAGTGTTTGGTCGCTTCTTGCCATTTATTTTATCGTGTGTCCAAAATTCAGTAAGGGCGCCTGTTTGACGACTGTAGAAACTATTTAAGTGAGTTTTATTATCGAAAAAATAACTACTAATCAACTGAATCATTTCTGGGCTACCACCGCCATTTTTTCGTAAATCAAAAATAATAGCGTCAGTATCTTCAACAAATGACATTACTGATTCAACAATTGAACGTGAGTGCTCTGTCACATTATTAAATCCTAGAAAACTAATATAGCCAATATTACCCTCCAGAATTTCAACTTTATTGAAGCCTGAATTTTTCCTTCTCAACATATTAAACCAACCTTCCCGAGCTGGTTGTATTATATTATCGACATTTGTATGTGGGTCTTGCCACTGAAAACTAAAATGACCATCAAATTTACGAATTGTGGTTGAGAATAACTTGGCTACCTCTTGTTGGCTTCCGGCAAGTTTAAATTCCGAGCTTTGCTCCAGTACAGATAAAGCCTGAGTGATATCCGCTATTTTTTCTGTTAACACATACTCGGTTGTTATCTTATTTTTTAAGGTATCAAGAAGTATTGTTTTATCTTTTAATGAAAAATCAGCACTATAAACAGCAAAAGAAAATACAAAGCCACTTAAGGCCGTAAAGAAAAAATTATTCATTCAACTCACTCATATTTACAAAAGGTTTAATAAAAGGTTTAATTAAAGATAATGATTATTCGAAAATTAAACTAATCATGTTGCAGTCTATAATTTCAGCGCAAAGCTTCACCATTCGCGGTACCAAATGCAAAACTTAACCATTACCAACACTAGCTATTAGTTTTACATTTCGAGTCATAGTTTGTTCCTTAATTGCTTTATAGGTCATCTTCAAAAGTAGTTGCCGATATGCTGCTCTAATATCAACAAATTTAAAGGGCTTTATTAAGGTTCACATCTGCGTTATTGACTTCAACAACAGCTTATTACCATTGAAATAAATAACGTCTCCCTTTACCTACTTTTTCATCAGTTCAACTTTAGTTGGAATGGGTACATACACTAATAAGGAAAGTTAACTTTAAAAGCCTGATAAACATGCTTTTCTATTTCACAACCAAAACACCTTGTATGAATAAAGTCCGTACCTACTGTATAAACACTAGAATTATATAAGATATACAAGGGACCATACTTTCCTTTAACTCTTGCAGGGTAATTCATTAGACTTTCAAATTTTCCTAAACGAGTCATCATATCGTTCAAACATACTGAATCGAGTTGAAACTCTGCAACATGATGGCCAATATATTCCTCTCGACTATAGCCAAGCATTTCAAGTTCAAAGTGATTAGCATATTCAATAATACCTTCAGCCGAAACCGTGTGAATGCCAATAGATGAATTATCTAAAAAGTCTCTTAAGTTTTCACGCACCATTTATATTCAACCTATTTCGAAGTACATTATGTCAAGAGAGCTTAAGTCTCCATTTCATATTATGCTAGAATTTGCTCGATTCAAATCGACTCGTTAACAATAGCTATTTATTGATAGTACACAAAAAAACATTTCATTGTAAACTTGACTCAATTACCGGATTTCGCCTAGAATGCGCTCAGGTTGCAGAGACACCTGTCCGCTAAAGATGAATTCACTCTGAGTTAAATGTAAAAACAGTTCAATATGAACTAAGTAGGCTTTGCGGAATGCCACTATTACTTAGAGGTATTTGAATTGTGACTCACCTTACAAAAAAACAGGCCATGCCTGACAACATCCCCAAAAATCCATTACTCGATAATAACATTTATCAATTGTTTGCAAAAATAGCACTGCCGATCGCTTTTGGTATGTTGATCAGTGGCCTATATAATATCGTTGATGCTTATTTTATAGCACATTATGTCGGAGAAAATGCTTTTGCTGCCGTCTCTGCTGTCTTCCCTTTGCAAATGTTATTGATTGCCATTGCGGCGTTAATTGGTAATGGTGTCAGCATTGCTATTAGTCAGTATTGGGGAGCGCTTAAAGATTCTAAAGCGATCACCGTAATCAATAATGCGATAACTACCATTTTGATAGTTTGGTTAATATGCGCATTGTTATCTTATGTTTATAAACATACGATTTTAACAAGCATTGGCATTACTCCCGTGCTATTTAACTACGCTAGTGCTTATTTTTTACCGATAATGTTAGGTTCCATTTTCTTATTAATGCTGTCACTTATTTGCGATGTATTACGTGCACAAACCAATATGGCAGGGTTGTTTTTAATTATATTGCTAGGGTCAATTGTTAACATTGCATTAGATTACATATTAGTTGTCACCTGCAGTTTAGGCGTATTAGGAGCCGCATTAGCGACATTAATAGGACAATTTCTTGGCATTATTCTTGGTTTACAGTTATTAAAAAAAGGGCGTCATGCCATACGGTTTCCGGCCATTACGTTGGCGCTAGATCTAAAGGTGATTAAACACTTTCTACACTTAGGTTTTCCGGTATTTATTTCATATATTGGTGCGGCTTTGGTGATGATAATTATTAACTTTTCCATCAGTCAATACGCTGAGACTAATAAGGAATTACTGCTTGCGGCGTATGGAATTATAGGCCGTATTAATATATTCATGATCTTACCATTGATAGCGATTAGCCAAGCAGTACAAACAATTATTGCCTACAATTTTGGGGCAAATAAATTACAGCGAGTACAAAAATCAGCTATAGCAGGTCTATTAATCGCTACCCTTTATTTAGCAACAATGACCATAATTTTATATTTATGGCCAAGACAAATATTTACATTGTTTAGTGATAGTGAACCTTTAATAGAAAGTGCAACGGCTATTGCCAGTATCATGTTTTTGGCTCTACCTTTAGTTGGTTTCAGTATTATTGGCACCGCTTATTTTCAAGCAATAGGCAAAGCGAAAATGGCTATAGTAATTTCATCCGTTAAAGTCTATCTGTTGTTGATACCTATAATCCTATGGCTAGCAATACAATATGATATCAATACACTTTGGTATGCCTTCCCCATAACAGAGATGATTGCTTTTGCGCTGTTTTTTTTATTATTAGTAAAAGTCGTAATCTTCCAACAAAAGATCTTTGACGACAATATCAAAACGGAGAGAACATCATGAATTTGGCGATAAGTGAATTGAAAATTCAGGCGAAGATATTATTAAAAACACTTAAATCTGGAGAAAATTTATCTACCAAAATGCAGCGCCAAATTGAAATGTTAAATATGAATAATTCGCAAGATTTTAAGTTAAAACACTGCCATTATCTTGTCGCCAAAAAATATGGCTTTGATAATTGGCAAGATGCTCAGCAAGTATTATCAGGGGAAAAGTTAACAGATACTGTGATGAAAATGGGTACCTTATTTCATTCATCACGGTGTGATGCCTTAATAAATTTATGGTTTTCTCAATACGAAGAGGCTCAGTTAGCATTGTCACTGGATAAAACAAATCGCTGGCTTATCCCTTATAAAAATCAATACATCGTTGTTAATAACGAGTTCCTTAAAATGTTAGGTATTGATAAGGGCTTTGATGAACACTGGCGAAATATAGGCCATGATCTTGTTAAGGGTTACAATAGCGATAGTTGGGATAAATTAGCGTTAGCTGTACTTAAAAATAACATTGGCAGATAACAGGCGGTTTGTTGGCATAACAATGGCGTATAATAAATAATGAACTCAAGGCACACTGAGTCTCATTATTTATTGTCACAAAGGACCTCCATTTGATATATCGAGAAAAACTAAAACAGTTAAGAATAAATAATGGTTGGTCGCAGGATCAGCTTGCTGATATTAGTGGTTTAGGGTTAAGAACTATTCAGCGTATTGAAAAAGAAGGTAAGTGCTCACTTGAATCAAAAATGGCACTTGCTTCTGCATTTTCAATTGCACCATATGAACTTGATGAACAAATTCCATCAACGATTGGTAGTGGTGGCATAAATTGGAGTGGCATTGTAGGCATAGGAATTTGCATCGCTTTTGTATTAATAACCTTATGGTATGCAGGTTCATTCACTTATTTTATCGATTTAAATTCAATACTCTTTGTTCTCATTATTCCATTTGGTTTATGTACATCCGCTTCAGGTTTGGCACTTACTTTACGAACTTACCGTTCTCTTAGCTGGTTTATTATCAAGCCCAAAAAAGAGACTCACACTCAAAAAATGCTACCCATCATTCGTATGCTAATCATTTATTGTTATTCATCTGGACTACTAGGTAGCTTCATTGGTTTTATCGCAATTTTCTCTAATATTACACCAGAAAATCAGGATTTTTGGACAGCAACAGCCGTTGCTCTAATGCCTATATTTTGGGGAGCATTAGTAGCAGAACTTGCCTTTAGACCGCTAAAACACAAAATTGAACAATTACTCATAAGCACCTGAAATTAAATAAACTTATAACTCGAAATCTATAAAATCACCGACTTTCTCTGCGAGTCGGCTATGTTTTCATTACCTAAATTTGGAAGAAATATGATTAAATTTATCTTTTTAGCATTTATTTTACTGGTAACAACTAAAGCCTCAGCCAAGCTTGAGAAAAAAAACACCAAACATATACAAGCCGTTATGCAAAAAGTGCTTGAGGAATATATTCAAGAAAATGAACCAGGATGCAGTATCGCTTATGGAAATAATCAACAAACAATTTTTTACTCTATGGGATTAGCCAATCTAAAAAGCAAACAGCCTTTAAGCCAACAGAGTCAAATGTTGACAGCTTCCATTTCGAAGCAGTTTACGGCTCATGCTGCAATTAAACTTGAACAAAATGGCACGTTAGATCTAGACAGTAATATTGCCGACATTCTGCCGACATTTAAAAAAAACTACTTAGTTTCCCCACGCCAGTTAATGAACCATAGTAGCGGCATTGCGGAACATTGGTCCCTATTTGAGTTGCAAGGTAAATCAATAAATGACCATTTTAGCCAACTTCAGGCCTATCAATTGGCGACCCAAACAGACTTTTTAGAATTCAAACCTGGACAACAATTCTCATATTCCAATGGTGGTTACGCAGTATTAGCGAAACTAATTGAATCAAGTAGTGGTAAATCACTGAATAAAAATCTTGAAGAAACTACATTTAATGCTTTGAATATTTCGGCCTCTTTTTTAATAAATGAAAGTCAAAATATCTCTCAATTAGCTCAAGGTTATATAAAGTCTAAAAATGGTTTTCTTAGTATAAACCCTGACTCATATATATATGGTGGGGGTAACTTAATCATCAATACCAATGACTTTGCAATATGGGCCAAATATCTCAACAACGAATTAATAACTAATAAGCATTATATTGAAGGGATTAAAAACTCGGCTAACAACTATAATTATTTTGCAGGTTTATTTATTGATAAGAACAACAATGAACAACCCCTTATACATCATGGTGGCTACTATGAACATAACTCACAAGACATTGTTTTATTACCTGATACGCAAGAGTTTGCTTTAGCCTTATGCAATCGCTCTGACTTTCGTCCAGCCAAGCTTACTCGTAGTTTACTTAAGCAAATAGCTAGTATTAAAGCAACGACAGATCAATTTGTGATTAAAAATAGTATAAATAAACAACCACTCACACCTGGCTTGTATTTTAATCAGCTTGAAAATAAAACAGCGTTAATTTTTAATGAAAATGACGACAATTATTTTTATGGTTTTAATGTTAGTTCACCTAAAAAGCTTACTGCTATTGCAATTAACACTTGGCAAAGCCAACTTTCAACTCAAAATATTACACTCGTACAAGCACATAATAACATCATTAACGTTATCGATAATCAATCATCAGTCTCTTTAAATCGCGTGGAGTTCATAGCTAACCCATTTCCAAAGCTAAATAAAACCATTACTTATAAAAATACGCTTATTGGGGAAATATCTTTTACCTTTGCTAAGCAACCGCTTATAAATTTCATTCATAGCGTTGGAGAAATAACCTTACAATGTACTTCAAACAAAATCTGCTTTTCTGAAGATGGCTATGTCATTGTTAATGCAACGGATCCCAAAAACATAGTTATTTCTACACAAGATCTCCAAAATCTCATATTTACAGAATGACTTTAATACAAAGTATTATACCAAGTTGATTAATTAACTACTCATTTTTAGTGGTTAAAATAAATAACTACGGCGTTATAAATTTCATAAGTAGAATAACTATTTAGTAAAATTTATGCCTTGTATTTATTCATTTTTCCTCACTAAAAAGTAGATCACTTAATTAGTCAAGTTGGTATTATATGAAAATTGATACTATTTGATGACGTAAAAACTGGGTAACGCTATAATGCGCCCAACAATGATATCACGACAACATATAGGTAAATTACTCAATGACAATACGTACTCCAAACGCTGCTCTGTGGGCATTAGTGATGGTAAACCTGATCTGGGGAGTTGGCTTTGTTGTTGTAGATGGGGCCATCGATATTATGCCCGTAAATACCTTTAATGCTTTTCGTTTTGGTATCGCCGCATTAGCATTGTTGCCATTATATTTTATCAAAAATAATGACACTGATAATGAAGCATCAACATACACTGTTATGGCATTACTTAAATCAGGCTTTGGTTTAGGATTATTATTATTTTTAGGATTTTCCTTACAAACCAAAGGGCTACTTTATACCAGTGTCTCTAATACCGGATTTATTACCGGGCTATGTGTTCCATTAGTACCCATTATTGGCTTCCTACTTTTTAAAACCAGAGTAGGTATCGAAATTTGGGTGAGTGTCATCGCCGCCACCATTGGGTTATATTTTTTAACCATGGGCGATAAAATGGAGTTTAACGTCGGTGATATCCTTGTTGCGATTAGCGCAATTTGTTATGCCAGTCATATTAGCTTAATGGCAAAATATGGTGGCCGATTTGCTGTTATTCCACTCAGTATTATTCAACTAGCAGCAGTTGCTTTTTACAGTACAATAGCCGCAAGCTATGAAACATTAATGAACCTCAATGATGGCTATGCTCCTTTAATAGAGCAATTAAATAATAGAAATGTTTGGGCGGCGATTTTATACTCTGCTATTTTGGCAAGCGCTTTTGCATTTTGGGCACAAACTTCCAGTCAACGATTACTTGAACCTCACAAAGTCGCACTAATTTTTGCATTGGAGCCTATATTTGGTCATCTTGCTGCTTTTGTCATATTAGGTGAACATCTTGGCGTAAAGGGTTGGTTTGGTGCAGGATTAATCATTGCAGGTATGCTTTACTCCGAATTGGGCGGCCGAAGAAAAATTAAAGTTCAGCCGTTAGAACAAATGGCAGCACCAATAGATAAATGAAAACGATATTGTCGTTATTATTTATTTCTTTATAAGATTGAATATATTGCTACTTTTCCGAAAATGCTTAATGGTATGCAGATTAAGTTGGTAAAAGTGAACATGCCTTTTTTTATTCTTGCGGCCATAGGTAGTTGTTTGAGCATGCTTAAACGATACTGCACGTATTTCTGACTAAGAGATTTTATGTACCTGTTTGACTATCAACATTATGAATTTCATTCAGGGTTAATGCCATCAAAAATTTGTCATGGATGACCATATTAAATCAAGATGAAAACGGTCATCATTAAAGTTTGTTAATTTCACTAACCGCGTATTTTCAGTAGTTGCTAACCAAATCTCGTCAGTTCCATTATTCAAACTGACATAGGCAATTTGAATAATAGGTAACTCACCTTGATGAGCACAAGTCGCAGTCGATCATCAACTGCAGTATCAACTAGAACCTGATGCTTTTCCATTGGCGTGAAAATATATGTATATTCGTATTATTTTGGTCTGAAATACCTAAGAGTTATGCCATGAAGCTTTACTCTCTGTATAAACCTGAAGCTGAGGCTTCAGTGAATCTTTATAGTTTTCAACCGTACCCAATGAAATAAGCTTATGATTTTTGAAATGTTTTCCATTCTCACCATAAATCACTGTTCCACAAGAAGAACAAAAACATTTCTTAGATCTGTGATTAAAAGCATAATGTGATATATCACTTTCCCCTTGGTTCACTTGAAGTTGGTTATCGGGAATCACAACCCATGTACTAAAGTCAGCCCCTTGTAACTTTCTACAATTTTTACAATGACACTGTACAACTGTTGTTATTGGCGCATTAAAAGCACATTGAACTTTGCCGCAATGGCAAGATAACTGAAATAATTCCATAACATTCTCTTTTATTTAAAGATTGAAATTATATTGAGTAATTTTATATGATAAAGAACATATAAAAATTATTACTACTCCTATGCCCTTAACAAAAGAACATAAAAAAGAAAGTAAACAAAAAATACTCAAAAGTGCTTTTCAACTTTTTACTATTAAAGGGTTTAAGCTTGTAACTATTGATATGTTGATGACGAATTGTGGCTTAACACGAGGTGCATTTTATTCACACTTTACGAGTAAATCTGAGGTATACAATGAGTCTTTAAAATATGCGGCTACTGAAACGATATTAACGCAACTCAAACCTAAGAATATAACCGATAAATCATGGTTGACCCTCTTACTAGATGGATATCTCAGCCTTGACCACATAAATGGCATAAGGCCATGTCCTCTCGCCTTTTTAGCTACTGATGTCGTCAATAGAAATAATGAAACAAAAGATACATATGCCACTATTTTTGACGGGATGAATAACGCCATTATGACGTATACTCAAAAATATTCTTTATGTACAAAAGAGGATATTTTAGCAGTAACCTCTATGATCATCGGTGCTGTGGCTATTTGCAGAACCATCAAGGATCCAAAATCCATCTCAAATATATTGAAGGCTTGTCGTCTTGAGGCGGGAAGAAAGCTAGGAGGAATATAGCGCAGCTAAAACTTACTTAGAAATAAGAATCGATTACTGATCTTTCTTAGTCATATTACTAACCATTAACATAAACGAATTATCCATTATTCTTTCAATTTCACCTTCAAGCATAGTCCCATCAAGGATGATGGTATTCTATAAACCTTAAAACTCAGTCCCTCCAATAAAAGCAAGCCTCCCACTTTATTATACAGAGAAGACATTTTCGAATGCTGCATAAGCCGCGTTTTTGAAAGCACTTCCTACGTATAAGATGGTTTCAAATATTACCATTGACCTCTTAGGACGGTTGACCTAATATATATTTAGGTCAACCGTCCTAATTAAATTAATGGGTTTACTTTTTAGGCTATGAATAAAAACTTAACACGTGAAAAAATAATTAATGCAGCCGATGATCTTTTCTATCAACAAGGTTTTGAACATACTTCATTTTCACAAATATCGGTTCAAGTAAAAGTATCGAGGGGAAATTTTTATTATCATTTCAAAACCAAGAACGACATATTAACGGCAGTGATAGAACGACGACTAAAAAACACCTCTACAATGCTGGCACAATGGCAATCTCAAGGGCAGAGTCCAACAGAAAGAATTAGAAGCTTCATTAATATCCTGATCTTAAACAGGGAGAAAATTCAAAAATTCGGTTGTCCTGTAGGTACTTTAAATAGTGAGCTGGTTAAGCTAAATCACCCCTCTAAAGAAAATGCTAAGGAAATTTTCACTCAATTTCATGCCTGGTTAAGTCACCAATTTAGCCAACTTAAACACAATCATGATGCTGATATATTAGCTATGCATTTATTAGCACGTAGTCAAGGCATAGCAACTTTAGCCAGCGTATTTAATGATAAAAACTATATTAAACAGGAGGTTGACAGTTTACATGCTTGGTTGACCCCATATACCAATTCCCTTTACTGATAAAACAGAGAGTATGTATGTTCATCGTATTATTAAGATTTTCTGACAACAAAAATAAAGCCAGTGATTTCATGTCTGGTCATAATCAATGGCTCAAAAAAGGCTTTGACGATGGGGTCTTTATGCTCGCAGGGAGCCTTAAATCTAATTTAGGTGGTTCAATCATTACAACTAACTCCTCATTAAGTGAACTAGAAAAGAGAGTCAATGAAGATCCATTTGTTGCTCACAATATTGTCAGCGTAGAAATACATGAGATTGAACCTAAAAAAACAGACCCTCGTCTACAATTTTTATTGGATTAACTAGGATATCTAAATGACAACAACTGTTACCTCCGAAGATGGCCAGCTACGATGCCGTTGGTGCTCAGCCGCACCAGAATTTATTGATTATCATGATAATGAATGGGGCTATCCCGTAAGTGATGATAGACGACTCTTTGAAAAGCTGTGTCTGGAAAGTTTTCAGTCTGGTCTAAGTTGGCGAACCATATTGGCCAAAAGGGAAAACTTTCGTGCTGCATTCCATGAATTCGACTTTAATAAAGTGGCGCAATTCACCGAAAAAGATGTCGAGATATTATTACAAGATAAGGGAATTGTTAGACACCGAGGAAAAATAGAAGCCGTTATTAACAATGCCAAATGTGCTCAACAGCTTATACAAAAGGAAGGTTCTCTCGCCACTTACTTTTGGCGTTTTGAGGCAAAGTCGAAAAATCTAGCCCCTCAAAGTAATTCAACCTCAGAAGAGTCAATTGCGCTTGCCAAAGCACTAAAAAAGCAAGGTTGGAAATTCGTCGGTCCCACAACTGTATATGCATTTATACAAGCAATGGGACTTATCAATGATCATGTTGAAGATTGTATTAGCCGTGAAAAAGTGAATCTAGCTCGTAAAAATTTTATTCGCCCTTAATACATTTACAATATTATTTTTAAACATACTAATGATGACTGATATTAAATATGAATCAGAATAGACGCCTGATCTTTCTTGGTCATATTATTTACCACTAACATAAACGAATTATCCATCATCCTTTCAATTTCACCTTGAGGGATGGTTCCATCAAGGATAATGGTATTCCAAAGCCGCTTATTCATGTGATAGCCAGGAATAACACTAGGAAAAATATCACGCAACATGATGGCTTCATCAGGATCACACTTAAGGTTTAGCCACCAGTCTTGCTTTTCGCCATCCCCTTTGCCCATTTTACCAAGGGCTAGAGTAGCAAACATTTTATTTTTCACTTTAAATACTTGTACTTCCTCATCAAACGGATAAGTCAAAACGGTTTCAATTTTAGAAAGTAAATATTGCTCTGCTTGTTTATGATCCATAAAACATTAAACTCATAATTTTTCCATAGACGTTACTGTAACTAAAATAAGTTCACAAAAAAATATCCATTTCATTAATTTATAAAATGGATATTTTAAAACTGATGAGACAGTCGCATTAAAAACTGTATGTTAAATCAGCCCAAGCACTCAGACCTGTAGAAGGTAATCTCTCCATAACGGCAATATCACTACCTTTCACACGGTTATAGCCACCTAAATGGTTTTGATATTCTTTATTAAATAAATTATCAATACCTACCCTCACGGTAACATCGGCATTAACAAAATACTGAGCATCAATATTAATAATTCCATAACCTGTTGTTTCTTTTTCAGCATTGGTCAGCGAGACTTTGTCTTGTTTTACGGCGCCCACAAGTGCCCCATTAACTATCCAATTATCAGCGGTATACGTTAAGTTAATATGACCGTTGAGTGGTGCAACCCGGTACAAATTATCACGAATATCACGACGCTCTCCTCGTACATAACTCACCACACCGGTTAGTTGGAGATTATTACTTAGTTCATAACGCCAGTTAACATCCATACCATAAAGCTTAGCATCAACATTACTAAATTTTAGTGGGTTTTCATCGCCAGACATCATGCTTGCCATCATAGTTGCTGACATATCTTGCATACCTAAAGGCGTACCTTGAATATAGTTATTGATATTTTGGTAAAAAAGATGAGGTGATATCGAAAACGCCAGGGTTTGGTAATGTAAACCAATATCGACTTGGTAAGCCGTTTCTGCTTTAAGATTTACATCACCGATATAGGTATTACCATCAGCCAAACCTCCCGTAGCTTCCATTGGTGTCCAAAGATAAAGTTCTTGGTATGATGGCGCTCTGTTTTTAATACCTAGACCTAGGTTAACCATTAACCGATCTGATAATTGAGTTTCACTATTTAAAGCAACATCAATGAGTGTATCGGAGCTTGAACGATCAACTGTATTAAAGTCATTTCTCAACTCTGTCGCTAGCTCACTCATCGACGGCATGTCATTCCCCATACTCGCCATTCCACCAGATGACATCGACATATCCATCATTGCCATAGATGTGGCGACTTCATCAGCATCGGTTTTAATCGATTTAAGACGTGAACCTAACTGGATGTTAGTATCACCAAATTGCTGTTGCCATTGTAAAAACAAACCTACCCTGTCATCTTGAACATTATTAAAATTAACCACTGAAAACGCTGAGTTATTAGGGTTGGTGATCACAGAGTCGTGCTCTGCCATATAGCCATCCAAGCCAATTTCAATGCTTCCGATAGAAAAATCTTGCTGGAGTGAGAAGCTGAAATCGCTTGTGGTCGCTGTGGCATTGTTACGGCGGTGTTTCATAGCATTGTTATTTTCTCGCATCAAAAAATTGGTCATATCATGGTCAGCATCAACAAAGCCTAATACCCAAGCAGCCTGCCACAAGCCTAAAGTGAATTTACCGTCAAGCCCTACTCTATGGCTAAAAATATATTCAATATCCATAGGCAACGCTGGTGTGCCTGAGTCTTGGGTATCGGTATAGTGATAATTAAGCCCCACCTCAGCGTCCTGCCCTTGGCCAAAGTTTGCGTAACGAATATCACCACCAAATTGTCGTTTAGCAAACTCAGTCGGTAAAATATTGTTACCGGAACCACTCTCCATATCCTCGCCTGTTTGCACATTGGCGTATAACATCATACCAAGGTTGTTTTTACTTAAGTTGACCACCGACGACAACGTATTGGCATCATTATTACTGCGATATCCCGCTTGTAGATCTCCACTTATTTGTAGTTCTTTGTGATCAACAATATCCGCTTTGCGCATATTTACTTTGATAGAACCCGCTAACGTATTAAGACCCGCAGAAACAGGAGCAACGCCCCGATAAACCGTCATAGAATCAACAATAAGAGCTGTGGAATAACTTAACGGTGTATCCATTGCGTTAGGCCCTGCCCCAATAACAGGATGATTATCAAGTGAAATAGCAAGGCGATCACCATAAAGTCCCCGATATTGGGCAATGCCTGTAACAGGGCCATTGGAATTCACATTAGCGCCGGGGACTGATGTTAACCAATTGGCCAAATCAGGTTCACTGGTTTTTCCTTGAGCAAAATCTTCATTATTTTCAATGCCCTGAATTCGTTGATTGGTAATAGTAATCACTTCAAAGTCTTCTATTTTTTCAGGATCAACACCAGCTTGGCTTAATAATGGTACAAGGATAAGGGCGTTTAAAAATACTTTAACGGCAAGGGCTGTAGGTTTTAACGTAAACGGCATAATAACAACTTCTGTGTATATTGAATTGCCCTTATTTTGATGTGATTAGGAATTGAAAACAAAGGAAAAGCATCCTTCTGCGACATAATGTCGCAGCAAAAATTAGTACCATTTGATATATATCAAAAGAAGGCTCGTTGACGTAAAACATTTTTCATTTTAATTAAAAAGTCAGTTGTTTTTTATGACCATTATTGAACTAAATAAATAACAACCACTCTGACTTTACTTGGTAAATATATACACAAAATTATTAAAATAAGGACGATAAGTGAAGAAACTATTGATATTAAGTTTACTGTTATTGATGTTTGGTTGTGCTGGCATTCCATTAATGAGTGTTTATAAAATGATGACAGCTAATCCATTAGAGTTTCATCCCGACGCCATTGCCGTCGCCATTAAAAGACCTAATTATCTGCGCGTAAATACAGGTGATGTGATCATGGGGGTTAATATCAACGGTGCACCTCCTTTTATAAAGATTGAACAACAATATTTACTCGCTGTGGATAACAAGCCACGTACACCGTTAGCGTTAAAGGAGAGCTTAGGGAATGAGCAAGAGCTCACTATGTTAAAACTATCGTCTGAAGATGCTGTCCGTATGACCATCTTTCAACAACAAATGAAAAATCATCTAATAAACGGGGGAAGTAGTGATGATTTTGGTTTTTGGGTACAAGTGACTGGTGGCTGCAAAACATCAAAAACAATTCCTGCAAGCGTTTTATTGAGTGCCTTTTTAAGATTAGATCGACAATCAAATTTTTTTGCTTTATATGAAAATTTTGATATCGCAAAAGCAGACTTAACACCACTTAAAAATCTAAGCCAATGGGATAACTGTCAGTCTAACTAAACTACAATATTTTAATGAAGGCTTACTTTGAAGGTAGGTGGGTCTGTATCTTTAAACAGAGGAAATTCAGCCAACCTCTGCTTTTGAATACTGCATTTAAGAACCTCGAAATAAATATTATCTACAAAAAATTACATTTATCAACAAAAGCACAACAGATAAATCATCACCGTTTCCCTACTATATAATTTCTCCCAACTCGTTATTTTTGAGGAAATGTTAATGATGCAATACAAACTAGAGCCAGCAAACGGTGCTTCAATTTCTTATTTTACAAAAATGCTATTGATTGAAAAAGTATTGCAATATTTAACTCATTTAACAAAAACAATATGCTCAGTATTTTACAAAATCAGTCCAAGTGAATTAGCAACAAAATCAGACCATATTCAACATTTACAATATGAAGTTGTACATTTAAATGGAGAAGTAAATATGAGAAATTCAACGCTAATAAAAAAAGAAATATTTAAGATTATTTTAAACAATAAATCAGTCTTATTGGATATGTCAAAACTCAATGTCATCGACAGTTCAGGAATCGCGACTCTTGTTGAGAGCCTTCATAGAGCACATGCCGAAGGACTTAAATTTATCATCGTTGGTGCCAATAACTTACCATTGAAAATGTTAGAGTTATCGAAATTGGATAAAGTCTTTAAGCTCTTCAATTCAATTCAAGACGTACAACATTAATTGGCTATTGAAGTACCTTTAAATCACTCTTCAATTCACTTAGTAAAACCAACGTACGTTATTGGAGATTGTTAAAACATAAATAAAATGCACTCCTAAATACACATAACTTAGATAGCTTAAACCTTATGTAAAGAAGGCTTGGACTCATGATAACTATTCTTCATTATTTTTTTCGAATAGATAAGTTACTGAACAATATTACTCATTACCCAGCCAGTATGTGTCGCTGTTTCACCTGTAGATGGGTGTTGCTGCTCATTATTTAAATGTTGCTTCATTGCTATAGCATGATATAACTGAACGTTTTCGGGGTGCTCAATAAACAATGTTTCATTTTTGTCTGCACTTAGACATTTTATGACGTTATCAGCAAAAACTGAAAATTCAATTTGTCCTTCACTACCAAAAATAACCACTTTATCTTCAGCCTGACTACAGCCAAAGTTCCAACTTCCCGAGCCGGTTATCCCACTCTGATGCAGCCAACTGGCGACAATGGCATCTTTAGCTGTATATAAATCCTGCTGATTAGTGCTTAAACCTACTACATTTTCAATGTTACCTAAAAGATAACTAAACAGGTCTAAACCATGGCTTGCGAGGTCGTCAAAATACCCCCCTGGCGCAATATCCCTATCCGTTCGCCATTGATACCTATTAGATAAATCAAGTGTATTGGCAGCTTGATTTAGCTGCCAACTAATATGACGAATATGACCAATATTGCCATTTTCCAGCCATGCTTTGACTTGCTTAAACCGTGGTAAACATCGTCGATAATAAGCAACAAACAATGGAATATTTTTATCGCTAAAGGCTGTATTAATGTCAACACATTCTTGATAGGTTGGTGCTAACGGCTTTTCAATACAGCAAATTTTTCCTGCTTGCGCCACTTTTAAGGCATATTCCTTATGGCTATCGGGTGGTGTAGCAATATAAATAGCATCAATATTGGTATCATTAATCAGTGAATCTACATCTAAAAAATAACGGTCAATATTATGTCTGGCGATGTAATCTTTTACCTTTTCTTCATTACGCCCCATCACAGCCACAACATGAAAGCCCTCAACCTTTTGATATGCTGGAGTGCTTTTAATTTCAGTCACATTACCACAACCTATCACTCCCCAACGGATCACTTTATTTAACAATACTTTTCGCCCTATATTTCACTCAGAATAAGGCAAACTTTATCCTTTTTAAGATTATAACGATAGTGAGAAACAACGTTTTGATACATTAATTCTCTATTAAAATGAGGATAATAGATGACAATCTTACAATCAGTGTCACAATGTAAGCACAAACGCTATTAAATTTTTTAAGTTTGTATTTTCAATAAATAGTAAGGATTCTAAATGAAGGGTTTTATTACCTTGTTACTACTTAGTTTAAGTAGTTTAAGTTATGCCACTGAACAAGCAGAAGAGATTTTCAAAAAACTTGCCCCATCACTTTATCAAATACGGTTAATTGACAATGCCAGTGGTGAAAAATCATCAATAGGTTCAGGCTTTCAAATTACTGCTGATGGATTGATTGCAACAAATTATCATGTGATTTCTGGCTATGCTCGTCATCCTCAAAAATACAAGATAGAGTATCTAGATCATCAAGGCAATAAAGGCTCACTGACTTTGCAAAGTGTCGATGTGATTAACGACTTGGCCCTAATTAAACGAACCACTGAAAATAATATGCCGTTTTTTTCAATCACAGAGAATGTGCCCATCAAAGGAGAGGAGCTTTATTCTCTAGGTAACCCTCATGATTTAGGTATGATTGTTGTTCCAGGTACTTATAACGGCCTTAAAAAAGAATCATTTAATGATAAAATTCATTTTACAGGTTCCGTAAACTCCGGCATGAGTGGCGGTCCTGTTGTGAATAAAGACACACAAGTGGTTGGTGTTAATGTAGCGACATCAGGTAACCAAATTGGCTTTTTGGTCCCCCATGATAAACTGGTTTCTTTATTTAAAGCATATCGAACATCTCCTCCAAAAAGCATTAAATTGCAGATGGCTGAACAATTAGCTTTTAACCAAGACAAACTGATATCAACAATATTAAATAGTGACTGGCAACTCAAACCATTAGGCAAAGCTCTGATCCCAACCATTGATGTACCTTTTCTTCGTTGTTGGGGTGAATCAAATGCCGATAAAAAAGATGCTTTAATATTAGCTGCCGTTGCTAATTGTTCGCTTGATGAAAATACTTACTTATCTTCTAATTTCTTCACCGGTTTTCTAGAAATGGAATTTCGTTATATGCAAGCTAAAGAGCTGAGTGATACCAAATTCTATTCATTATACGAACAACATATCAAACGTGCTGGTCCTGCCAATAAAGCAAGCAAAGATGATGTTACAGAATATCAATGCCATCACGATATTGTGGCGCCGAAGAATGACGGCCTAAAAAGAAAATCTATTTTCTGTACTCGCGCTTATAAAGACTTTCCGAAACTCTATGACGTTTTATATTTAAGTGCTTCTCTTGATAAAAATAATCAAGCGTTAGTGAGTCATTTCACCATCGCCGGTGTTAAACAAGACTCAGCAATGGACTTCTCACAGAAATTTATGGAGTCTGCATCATGGAAATAATCATTGAAGAAATAAGTCGCAACCACAAACTCCTTGGCCGCCATAAATATGTAAAACAAAGTATAAGTATTGGTAGAGGCTATCAAAACGATATTATTGTTTCTGATCCACATGTTTGTGCCGAACATTTACAGTTAGATTTTGATGGTGAGCATTGGATTGTATCCGATCTAGATTCTATTAATGGTAGTTACCTAGACGATAGTAAGACAAACGCGCATCAACATATTATCAATTCTGGTGATATTATTAGCTTGGGAAAAAGTCAGGTCAGAATTGTATTTCCAAATCACCCTGTTGAAGAAAGTGTTAGTTTTAGCCCTTTTGAAAGCTTAATTAATATCGCCCGTAATCCATTAGTATTGTCAGCTAGTATTATCTTATTTGCTATAATAACTGGCTGGATATTCTATTTAAACAGTCCACTAAAAGTCACTTTTACACAACTATTAGTTCCCGCGATTAGCATGACATTATTATTCGCAGTATGGCCCGGAGCAATCGCTGTTATTTCTCATCTAACAAAGCATGATAGTAGAGTCATGAGCCAGGTAGGCATTTGTTTTGTCTTCTTTAACCTGATGTGGGTGAGTGATGTTATTGAACGTTTTGTTCATTTTAATACCTCCGGTAATTTTCCTCTGATATGGTTATTGACACTCATTCCAATAGCATTAGCATTTTGTTTATTTTGGTTTAATTGCAGCATCGGATTTCATATGAGCGCACGTCGACGTATCATCGTTGCGTCTTGTTTAACGCTCTTATTGTTCGGCGGAAGTTTCTTAATTCAATTGAGTAAAAAACCAGAATTTAATCCTCGCCCCAAATATGATGCAACATTGATGACGCCCGCTTTTATGATAACGTCAGGAAGCAGCATCGATGAATTTATTGAGGATAGCTCCAAGCTTTTTGAAAAGGTAAACAAGGAAGCGAAAAAACAGCAAGAGTAAAAAACGTTTATTATTAAAGCCTCAAAGAGAGGCTTTAATGACTTTTAAGATAACTTTTATTTGAATGATTTTTTTGTAAATAACGCTGTAAATCAACGACTTCTTGCTCAGTAAACCAGCGTCTATGTGCTTGGTAATAATCTTCTGTTTTATACATAGCGGCAAGTAAACTATTGATTTTATCTATTACTCGCGTACCTAGCGCACTCTTTGAACAACTAAAATGGGCAATTAAATAAGGAGGAGCACCAGCAATAGTATATTTATCTAACAAAGTTTTTTGTTCGTTAGTAGGAACGATATCTATTGGTAAAGCCAGTAAATAGTCAATCCTTTTGCTATATAACATAGCCTCTAAAGCTGTCACCCTCATAACTCCACCACGGTAATGAATATTATTAGGAGTAATTTTTTTTATTTCTTCATCTAAAAATTTGCCATATGAAGCACCATCAGCAATACCAATTTTGGCCTCTGGAAAAAGCCCAAAAATGTCTTTAATGGCAATGACCTCACCCTTTTTATTTAAAAGGCCTGCAGGGAGAGGTTGACTGTGATTAAAGCGATAGAGTTTATGAGTGATATAGAAACTTTGTGGAGTTGAAAATAACGAATAATCTTCTCTGATTTTTATCTTGGCACGGTTGGCAACACAGGTATTGGTATTGTGTTTTAAATAATAATCGATACGTTTCACCGACACTCTCTTGATGCTGATATCGTAATCAGTAAGTTGAGATACAACTTGATTTTCGATATAGGTGGCAACTGAAGTGTCTGGAGCCGTCTTGGCCAATAAATTAATATTTTCTTTTTTGTCTTCTAGCAACCAAACAAGTTTTTCCCGAACAAGTAGAGGATCATTTTCAGCTACTGGTTCGGCAAAAACATCAAGGTAAAAAAAGGTCAATGTATGTAATATTACAATACGTAATAATCTCAATATTCCCCCTTCCTGATCATAACAATCATCATCTCAATATAGCTGCTAGCGATTATCCTTCAAGAAACTAGCACCAAATATTCGTTCTCTTGATAATAAAATGACCTATATTAAGGTTTTGCTATAAAACCCACTGCGTCATATACAGAAGTAATAATTTTACTGGCACGAGCAGATGCTTTCTCTGCGCCACTTCTCATCACTGAATCGAGGAAAGCTTGGTCATTTCGATATTGATGATATCTTTCTTGAATTGGCTCCAACAAAGCCACAACAGCTTCAGCGACATCTCCTTTTAAATGACCATACATCTTGTCTTCATATTGCGGTACAAGCTGCGCAATGGTTTGGTCTGTACAACATGATAGTAGCGACAATAAATTTGATACCCCTGGTTTTTCAGCAGTATCAAAATAAATATTTGCTTGTTCGTCCGAGTCAGTTACGGCTCGCTTAATTTTTTTAGTGATCTTTTTAGGATCCTCTAATAAACCAATAAAGTTACTTGGATTAGTATCTGATTTTGACATTTTCTTTGTCGGCTCTTGTAAACTCATCACCCGAGCACCAAATTCTGGGATATATGGGTCTGGAACCGTAAATGTTTCACCATGAAGGTTATTAAAGCGAGTAGCAATATCTCGCGCTAATTCTAAATGTTGTTTTTGGTCATCACCAACAGGCACACGATCCGCTTTATAAAGCAAAATATCCGCAGCCATTAATACCGGATACGTAAACAAGCCAGCATTCATATTGGCTTCCGCTTTTTGTGACTTATCCTTATATTGGGTCATGCGGTTTAGTTCACCCATTTGTGTATAACAATTGAGCACCCAATTTAACTGAGCATGTTCAGGCACATGAGATTGTATAAAAATGGTACTCTTTTCCGGATCAACACCACAAGCTAAATATAAGGCTAAGCCATCCAATGTGGCTTTTTTTAAGGCTTCGGGATTTGGACGCACCGTGATTGCATGTTGATCAACCAACATGTAATAACATTCATGGCTATCCTGCATGTTAACCCATTGTTTTAAAGCTCCTAAATAATTACCAATGGTTAATTCACCTGATGGTTGGCAGCCACTTAATACGATAGGTTTAGTCATGATGTTCCTTTATAGAGATATTTACCTAAAGCCCTCTTCATTTCAACAGAGTCCAGCTTTTGAAGGGGTTTAAGTATGGGATTAAATTATTTAACGTTTGCGAGTTCAGCTCGCATTTCATCAATAGCAATTTTATAATCTGGCTTGGAGAATATCGCTGAACCAGCAACAAACATGTCGGCACCTGCTAAGGCAATTTCTGCGATGTTATTAGCCTTGACACCGCCATCAACCTGCAATCGTATGTCACGACCACTAGCATCAATTTTTGCTTTAACTTGTCTTAATTTCTCTAATGTCGTTGGAATAAAAGACTGTCCGCCAAATCCCGGGTTTACTGACATTAATAGAATAACATCAAGCTTATCCATAACAAAATCTAAGCAATGTAATGGCGTTGCAGGATTTAAAACTAAGCCCGCTTTACAACCGTTATCTTTAATAAGCTGTAAACTACGGTCAATATGATCACTTGCTTCTGGATGAAAAGTAATTATATCCGCACCAGCTTTAGCAAAACTAGGAATTAAACTATCAACAGGCTTTACCATCAAATGAACATCAATAGGAGCAGTGATGCCATATTCACGTAATGCCTGGCAAATCATAGGTCCAAAAGTTAAATTTGGAACAAAATGGTTATCCATCACATCAAAGTGAATCACATCAGCGCCAGCTGATAATACATTAGCAACATCATCACCCAAACGAGCGAAATCTGCAGATAAAATGGAAGGTGCAATTAAGAATTTCGACATAAGTCCTCCTGAAAAATCAGCGCTACTTTACCTAATAGGCGAGTGAAATTGAAGCATTAAGATGCAAAGATCAGTAATATTCTTCTATCAAAGCATATTAAAAAAAACCACCTTTCTCATTATAGTAATAAGTAACTGTTTTGATTTGATTTTAATTCATTTGTTTTATTTGACTAATGAAATGTATCTACTAAACTTTGCTTTATTACTTACTTGAAAGTGAATAGCAAAACAAGGTAATTTGTCAACAAGTAGAGGGCAACATTATGTCTGCACCTCTTTAGCGCTAAAATGCTCTTTGTTGCACAATAATAGTCAACTTGGAATAAACTTCAAAAGCAGACACTTGTTAACTCACTGTATTAGTTGAATAATATTTTTTATAAAAAAAGGCATTCTGCTTGCAATAATAATTGCAATTATAAAAACTTAATGAGACAAATATGAAAAAGACATTACTTTCACTCACACTAACTTCTTTACTTGCTGCGACTGCTTTTTCTTCGATACAGGTACATGCCGTAGAGGGATTATCAGCAAATGCTGCAGTAACCAATAATTATTTATGGCGTGGTTTAGAGCAGACAAACGGCGCAGCTGCGGTTTCTGGAGGTATTGATTATGCAGCTGCTTCAGGATTTTATGTCGGTACTTGGGTCTCTGATGCCGATTGGGCTGCTGGTATGACCTACGAATTAGATGTATATGGTGGTTATGCCGCTGAAACAGAGAACTTTAGTTATGATCTTGGTTTTGTTCATTACGCTTATCCTGATAGTGTTGATGATGTAGATTTTACTGAAGTGAACGCTAGTTTAACTTTCGGCAACTTCACTTTTGGCTATGCCGTATTGGCTGATGCAAAAGACATTGATTTTGGTGATGATTCCTATTTATCAATCGATGCTGAATTTGAATTGGCTTCTGAAATAGGACTGACTTTGCATATTGGTACCGGTACTGATGATTTTTATGCCGGTGAAGAATTTGTTGATTACGGTGCAAGTATAAGCAAGAACAATTTCACTTTTGGATTATCACATGTAGACCTAGACGGTAGTGATGTAAAGTTTTATGTTTCGTATGCCGTTGATATTGATTTATAAACCTCATTTATTATCAAATGAAGTAGGTTTTAATAAGCCCACTTCATTAACTCTCTAGTTATTTCAAACGCTACTTCTTTACTCAAAATTGTTTTTTCCTTAATATAAGATTATAAAAATCTAAACATTACGCGATATGCCTCATTGTTCTAATTGCAATCATTCATTACCAATACACGCTAACTTTTGTCCTTCATGTGGACAACGTAATATCAGCTATCAAAAACCCATTAAACCCGTATTAACTGAAATGTTACACGAGACACTCGATATCGATGGGCGAATGTTTTTATCATTGAAAACGTTAATATGTAACCCTGGGTTATTATCACTTGAGTACAATAAGGGCAAGAGAACCAAATACACTCCCCCTTTAAGAATGTATTTGGTTATCAGTATTTTATTTTTTTTAATACTCTCAATCGTTGAAAAAAGCGTCAACAATACCAGTGGTTTTTTATCTTCATACTCAGACACTTATTCGAAAATAATGTTTGCACTTTTACCAGTGTTTGCCATTTTTCTGAAGCTACTCTTTAGAAATACTTATTATTTATCCAACTTAATCATTGCGATTCATTTACATTGCATAAGCTATTTAGTCTTTATGATTAGCTTTCCACTAGAGGCATATGAGAATCATCATCCCATTTTAGTGCTCTTACAGTTCCCATTGCTACTTTATTTGTTTCGCTATTTTCTTGTAGCCTTAAAAACTAATTATGGTAAGAGTTGGCTTGAAACTTCAATAAAATTCATGCTGTTACTCACTATTTATATAAGCACATTGGGACTTTTTTTTGACGTGATTTTTCAATAATAATACTAGGATTTAATAAAAAAACTCATTTTCGACAATTAACATCTATTTGATGGTTATTTTTCTTATATTGTTGAGGTGTTAGTTTGAATGTTTGTTTAAATGCCTCAATAAAAGCAGAGCAAGAATAATACCCAACTTGATGAGCAACATTTTGTACTGTCATATCCTGCTCTAGCAGGTGTAATGAAGCAATCAACCTCAGCTTTTGCCGCCATAATGGATAAGATAACTGTACTTCATTTTTAAACAACCTCGATAAAGTACGCTCTGAAGCCCCCACATAAACAGACCAGTTTTTAAGTGTTAATTCATTACTCGGGTTTTCTAATAACGCATTCACTATAGGCATTAATCTGCGATCTTTTGGCATGGGTATTTGTAGCTCAATCGCTTGGTCAAGCCAAATTTGATCATAAAGCACGTCAATTAATCGAGATTGTTCTTGAGATGCTTTTTCACGCACAACGACGACTGATTGCAAGTGCAATATTAATTCCCGAAAAAAATTGGAAACCTCAATCACCCGACTTGCATTGGGTATTTCTCTATTTTTATTCGGTTTTAAATAAAGGCCAAGCAGTGTTGTCTTATTTAAAACCCACGATTCATGAATTGTACCTGCAGGAATAAATAACGCACGGTGATGGGGAAGATAAAACTGCATATCATCTGATTGTGTTTTTAACATGCCTTTTAATGGATAAAGAATTTGATGCCAAGAGTGCTGATGCTGCATATCGTGACTGCCTTTTTCCATATCAATTGTATTAAATAGAATTGTATGACTATTGCTGCTTTTTATTAGCTCATTAGCTTCAGACAAGGGTTGGCGAGTTATCATTATATATTGTCTTTTTATCTCTATAGCGTCTTATACGTTTTAGAATAGTATAGTACTTAATCGATAAAAAGGGTTAAGTGACAATATGAATAATGAATATCGTACCAAGCTCGTTCATTTAGGTCGTGCAACAGCTAAAGATAGTAAGACTGTAAATGCTCCCTTAGTACGCGCTTCAACCATCGTTTTTGAAAATTTAGCCGCATTTAAAGCATCATATCAAGAACCTATTTTTACTAATCTACGCTATGGCCGCTCGGGTACTTCCACAGTTTTTGAGTTACAACATGCCATGGCAGAATTGGAAAATGTTGATGCATGCATTGCCACAGCTTCAGGCTTAAGTGCTGCTATAGCGGTTATTTCCGCACATGCTAACTTGGGACAACACATATTATTAAGTAAGGGGGTTTATGGTCCCGTAAAAACCTTCTGTGACACCGAATTACTAAAACAAGGAACAAGTGTTAGTTATTTTTCCCAAAGCGATAACATTAAAGATAAAATTCAACATAATACCTGTTTAGTATACCTCGAAGTACCCACTTCAATTACTATGGAAATGATTGATATTAAAGACGTTTGCAAGCAAGCTCACGATAAAGGCATTCCTGTTGCTTGTGACTCTACTTGGGGAACACCTTCTTTCTTTAAACCTCATCAACTTGGTATTGATATTTCCCTGCACGCCGCAACCAAATACATTAATGGGCACTCAGATATCATGTTGGGCTTAATCACAGCAACAAATGCTAATATGCAACCTATTAGGCAATGGTGCGATCGTTATGGTTCGCATGCTTCACCAGATGCTTGTTGGCTAACATTAAGAGGTCTTAGAACCTTAGCAATTAGAATGGAGCAACATCAAAAAAATACACTCTTTGTTGCAAACTGGCTTATAAAACAAGAGGAAATTAAAGCAGTAATTTTCCCTCCTTTTTTCACAGGTAAAGCCTTCGATTTATATCAGCAGCAGTTTTCTGGTTGTGCAGGGCCTTTTACTATTGAGCTTAAAACGTGTAAGGAAGCCAACTTTGAAAAATTTATTAATGGTTTATCGTTATTTGGTTTAGGCACAAGTTGGGGAGGATTTGAAAGTTTAGTTATGCCCGCTATTGACCACCAAGACCGAGCTAAAAAAGTGATGCTCGATCATGGCCGCTTAGTCAGGCTTCATATAGGTTTGGAAGCACCACAAGATCTTTGTCAAGATTTACGTAACGCCTTGAATTACGCTAATATATAAACTTATTATTGTTTATTCATCTTCCTCATTATTCTTTATATCATAGCCATTAATGTTATCCATAAAGCCTTTAAATTGGTTTAGCAGCTGGGAATTACGACCAAATTCAGCTTCAAAAATGGAATCGAGTAGAGCAATATATTGATTTTTGTCTGGGGCCAATAATTCTTTTGCTGTTTCAGCTAATTGCTGTATATCGCTGATATAATTGAGCAAAGGCTTAACTTTTTTATTATTTACTAATGCATTATCATCACCAAAATTATTCACTTCAGCATACTTTTGGCTGACATAGGTTGTCTTGGTTTGTTGTAAGTCTAAACGAAATCCCGACAACTCTTCTTGGTCATAACCAATATCTAGTGCCATTTCAAAGGCTTTATTGATGTCGCCATTAAAAAACTCTTTTTGTAAGCTATTTATATCTTTAATCAATGCGCCTATGGCTTCTTTTTCACCATCATCCAACTCACCTTCAACAGCGTATGAAAAACTCATAGCGCTATATGATGAACTAGCATATTGATAACTTTGACTGGAAGAGCCTTCTCCAGTTTTAGCACTATATCGTTCAACAGCGCCACGTTCATGAAAGTCACTAAAAGAAATAGTAACAACGTCACCGTCTGCCGTAGTAATACTTAAATCACTATCTCTAGAGCGTGATACATACGCCGCATTTTCTAACGTAACTTGCTTATCGACCGAGAACTCCTGACCAAGGGAGTCAAATAGATCAGTGACCGGTTGCTCATTACTCGGCGTTTGTGGGTATAAACGTTGTTGAATTTCGTTGATGCCATCATCAATTAACGTACGACTTTTTTGAATACCTTCCGCTAAGGGCTCATCAAGTAATGCTAAGCCCTCGAGTTCTTTTAATGCTTCCCCAAAACCTTGTTCAATCCCCGAACGTGCTTGTTGTAGTAATTCTTCAATACCTTCTTGGTCAACACCATCCGCTTTGGCGGCCTCAATCCGATTGCCAATAAAAGACAAGATATTGTTAGCGACTTTTTCGTAATCAAATATACTGCTTTCTTCAACAGCGTCTTCCGGTTCATTTTTCTCTTTAAAAGCAACAGCAAGAGATGATGAAAACTGGCTTGATATCGATTGATAAATAACTTTGGTACCAACTGCTGCATTGCCATGCAACGCCACATTACTTTTCGATGAAAAAATATCATTCTGCTGCATAAACTTCATCGGATTCTTTGATGAAGTTTTACGGGGATGCAACAGTGCAGCAAGGTTTATATTATTATCAATTTTGTTCATGATGGTAGCTCGTCAATAAGCGATGATTCTATATCGGCATTTTCCCACAACACTTTAGTCTTTACAGCCTTATTTTGTATAAAAAACAAGCTATATTTTAGAAGAGAAATTAATAGCAACAACATCAGTTAATTAGCTTATTAATAATCTTTCTTTATCTGTTCATAGACAAAATTATAGACTGAAGACTTAGCACTAATGAATTCAATGAGTATAATACTAGACAAAATATAAACTGACGTTACACTCTGCGCTAATTTTTATGATTCACTTATACAATGCTGTGTAGGTAATGAGTATTATCTTCAAATTCAAAAAAGGCCTTTTATGTTTAGCCACATTCATCCCGATAATTATGATCAACAACTTGAAGATAAAAAAAGCAATATTGCACAACTATTTGCTCAATTTACATTACCAAATTTTGATGTTTTTACTTCAGAACCACTAAATTATCGATTTCGCGCGGAGTTCCGAGTTTGGCATGAAGGTGATGATCTTTATTACATTATGTTCAATTCCACAACCAAGCAAAAATTTCGAGTTGACGATTTTCCAGTTGCCAGTACGTTAATTAACCAAGCAATGAAAGCGCTATTAAGTCAAATTAAAGATAACGTAACATTACGCCATCGTTTATTTCAGGTTGACTTCTTATCTACAAAAAGTGGTGAGTTATTGATTAGTATGCTCTATCACAAGCAGTTAGATGACGCTTGGCAAGTCGCAGTGAAGATTTTAAAACAACAATTATCAGTCATTGCCCCTGTCGATATTATTGGTCGCGCTCGTAAGCAAAAAATTATTACTGATAAAGATTATTTAATGGAGTCACTAAATGTTGGAGATAATACTTATATTTATCAACAAGTAGAAAATAGCTTTACTCAGCCCAACGCTGGTGTAAATGAAAAAATGTTATTATGGGCTCAGCAAGCTACAAAGAATTCCAGCGGTGATTTAATTGAGCTGTACTGTGGCAATGGTAATTTCAGCATCGCTTTAGCACAAAATTTTAAACGGGTATTAGGTACTGAAATATCAAAAACATCGGTGAGATCTGCACAAGTAAATATTGCGGCTAATGGCATTGATAACATTGATATTGTGAGAATGTCGAGTGAAGATTTCAGTCAAGCGATGAATGGTGAACGTACTTTTAGGCGGTTGGAAGGTTTTGATTTAACGGCTTATAATTATGATACGGTGTTAGTTGATCCACCACGTGCAGGCCTTGACCCCGATAGTATTGAATTGGTTAGTCGTTTTGAAAAAATCATTTATATTTCGTGTAATCCACATACCCTACACGATAATTTAACACAGCTAATTAAAACTCATGAAATTGAAAACTTCGCGTTGTTTGATCAATTCCCCTATACCGACCATGTGGAAACAGGTGTTATTTTAACACGACGTTAATATCAAATTGAATAGTAATAACAACCAAAGAGCTACTTGCGGCCATTAAATTCTGCCGCCCCACGCGCAATAAATCGTAATTGTTGAATGGTTCGTTGTGCTAGCTCTTCCAGGTCTTTGGCTTCAATGTCTAATGCGTCAGATCCTGCGCTAAAAACGATGGTCACTGCTGCATCAGCTTGTATATAAGCAATTTTGGCATCAAGTTTATTCGCTTTTTGTAAATAATCGCATAATTCCATTGTGAAATAACGAATTTCGCGATTTACCGCCGCGCGAAATGCTGATGAGGTTCCCGAGCGTTCACGTAGTAACAGTCTGAAAATATTACCGTTATTGGCAATAAATTCCATAAAAGTAACTACCGATATTTGAATAACCGAGCCACCTTTTTCAATACGTAGTCTTGCTTGACGCATTAATTGTCTTAACGTTAATCCCGCTTCGTCAACTAAGGTTAAACCTAACTCATCCATATCAGAGAAATGCCGATAAAAAGAGGTCGGTGCTAATCCTGCTTCTTTAGAAACTTCACGTAAACTTAAGCTCGAAAAACTACGCTCACTACTCAATTGACCTAATGCTGCCTCAATTAATTGTCGTCGAGTTTTTTCTTTTTGCTGGGCACGAATACCACTCATAAATGCACTAACCTAATCTAATCGTTATATGTTTAACAAAGTGAAACCATCAAACTCTACCAGATTTATCATCGTAGCAACGATAAATCTCAATTTAAATGAGGAAAAACTGCTCCGAGCACTTGACGAATTACAAATGATCAGCAAAACTAGCGTACACGTGTACACTGAAATTATTTTTAGATTATTTGGAAGATTAATGACAAAACCTCCTGTTATTTGGCTCAATGTGTCGGTATTTCTAATTACCTTTTTATTTGCTGCTATTGCCGTACCTTATCGTGCCTTTACCCATGGCTTTGATGCAACAGAGATCTCGGCTGCCATTATTTGTTTTATTTATTGTGGTATGTCTATTACCGCTGGTTATCATCGCCTCTGGTCACACCGAACTTATCAAGCTCATTGGTCGCTACGTATTATTTTTGCCTTAGGCGGCGCCTTTGCATTGCAAAATAGTATTTTACATTGGTGTTCTGATCACCGTGTCCACCATAAGCATGTTGACAAAAATGATGTTGATCCTTACTCAGCCAAAATGGGTTTTTGGTATTCACATATTGGCTGGATGTTAAGGCATTACCACTCAAGCACGTATAGCGATTACAATAATGCTCGTGATTTACAAAAAGATCCGATTGTTATGTGGCAACATAAACATTATTTGCTACTAACATTAACAACGAATTTTGGTATTCCATTACTATTTGGTTTCTTGCATGGAGATATCATTAGTAGTTTATTATTACTTGGTTTTTTGCGTTTGGTACTAAGTCATCATACAACGTTCTTTATTAACTCACTGGCACATATATGGGGGAAACAGACTTATACCGATAAAAATACCGCTCGTGATAATGGAATTTTAGCTTTTCTCACTTTTGGCGAAGGCTATCATAACTTCCATCATATTTTTGAAAATGATTATCGTAATGGAATTCGTTGGTGGCAATTTGATCCTACCAAGTGGCTCATTAAAAGCTGCCAGCTTTTAAAGTTAACCTCTAAATTGCGCATTAGCCCAGAGGATAAAATAGAAAAAGCACGTCTTTCCATGGTACTACAGCGTAGCCAACAGAAATTAAAATTTCACCCAGAAGCTGAACAACTTCTAACTCGTCTTCAACAAGAATATGATGCTTTGATTATAAAAGTGAATGAATTTTATGATGCCCGTAAACAACTTGTCGCTTCAAAGCGAGATAAGCTGATTGCTGATGTCGAAAACTCAGAATTAGTAATTCAGTATAAAGAGTTGAAACAAAGGTTAGCGGAACAGCAAAGAAGTTGGCAAATATTCGTTGAAAAACTCGCTTAAGTGTTCGACCAGTAAACAATTGATATAAAAACAGTTACCTTACTATTAATTCCTGCTAAAATTTTTTAAACGATGGCAGGAATAACGGTAATGTCCTTGACTAAACAAGCTAAAAATACAAATAAAACGACAAACGAAACATCCTTTGATTTCGATGCAATAATTATAGGCACAGGACCAGGTGGCGAAGGTGCAGCTATGAACCTCGCCAAAAAACATAAAAAAGTTGCAATAATTGAACGTTATCATAAGGTTGGCGGTGGTTGCACACACTGGGGCACCATACCATCTAAAGCATTACGTCAATCTGTGAGTCGCTTGATTGAATACAATTCCAACCCTTTATTTAATGCGGGACAAGATCAGAAACACCTAACTTTTCAAGATATTTTAAGTCATTCTTCCGCAGTTATTCGTAAACAAGTCGATTTACGTAGTGGTTTTTATAATCGTAATCGTGTTGAACATTTTCTAGGTGAAGCGTCATTTGTTGATGCGCATACCATACGCATCCTTCGTCAGGATGGCTCAGTTGAAAAAATTACAGCCAAACAAATTGTTATAGCAACAGGGTCAAGACCATATCACCCTGACAATATTGACTTTAATCATCCCCGTGTTTATGACTCAGACAGCATATTAGAGCTTAGTCATGCTCCTCGTCATATTATCATATATGGTGCAGGAGTTATCGGTAGCGAGTATGCATCAATCTTTAGAGGGCTAGGTGTAAAGGTTGACCTCATTAATACCCGAGAACGATTGCTATCATTTCTTGATGCTGAAATGTCTGACTCTCTCAGCTATCATTTGTGGAATAATGGCGTTGTGATCCGTCATGGCGAGCAAATTAAACAAGTTGATGCTAGTAACGATTCGGTTGTTGTTCATTTAGAGTCAGGCAAAAAAATGAAAGCTGACTGCTTATTATGGGCTAACGGGCGAACCGGAAATACCGCCGATTTAATGCTAGAAGCAGCAGGTTTGAAAGCAGATGGTCGTGGTCAAATCAAAATTAATGAGTATTACCAAACTGAAGTAGAGAACATTTTTGCTGTAGGTGATGTTATCGGTTATCCCAGCCTTGCCAGTGCCGCATTTGACCAGGGCCGAATTGCGGCAAGTAGTATGATTGATGACGACTGTAAGGCAAAGCTTATTGTCGATATTCCCACTGGGATTTATACCATTCCTGAAATCAGTTCAGTAGGTAAAACTGAACAAGAACTCACCGAAGCAAAGATACCTTACGAAGTTGGTCGTGCACAATTTAAACATTTAGCAAGAGCACAAATATCCAACAATTTAGTGGGTTCATTGAAAATACTTTTTCACCGCGAAACAAAAGAGATATTAGGCATTCATTGTTTCGGTGAAAATGCAGCTGAAATAATCCATATAGGTCAAGCGATTATGCAACAAACCAATGGCGGTAATACTATTGAGTATTTTGTTGAAACAACGTTTAATTATCCAACCATGGCTGAAGCATTCCGAGTTGCTGCTCTTAATGGTTTAAATCGGTTATTTTAACATTCATTAATTGGAACACTATTCAGTGCTATACCTAACTTTATTGGTTTAGCACTATAGAGGAAAACTATGAGAATCATCAAAATGTTACTGCTTTCATCAGCAGTGAGCTTTATGAGTTTGTCAACATTTGCATATGAAAACACCAAGAAAACCATTGAAAGCTCATATACAATCTATTTAGTCAGACATGCCGAAAAGCAATCTATCGAAGGTGAAAAAAACACTGAATTGACTCGATGTGGAATCAAACGTGCTTCACAACTCGCTAGTATTTTGGAAAACGTCAAATTAGCAACTGTTTACAGCACTAATTATAAACGTACGATGGCAACTGCTGGACCAATTGCTAAGCAAAAACAACTGGCCATTACAAATTATGATCCTCGAGCATTAGCCAATTTTGCCAAACAACTGATTGATAAAAAGCAGAATGCATTAGTTGTCGGTCACAGTAATACCACACCACAACTGGTAAAAATCCTTAGTAAACAGTCAGTAAAAGAATTAACTGAGTTGGACTACCAAGAACTTTATCAAATCCAAGTGATGGGAAAAGAAACAATGTTAACTCGGCTTAAACAGCCATTGAAGTGCATATAAAATAAATAAAGGAGCCTAAGCTCCTTTATATGTACAAGATGTACGGTATGTTGTGAACACATAGATGTGAAAGAATCCCGATGTACAAATTGTACGGTTAATTCTTAAATGAGTTCTTTCTACTTAGCGTGATACGGCTTACTTAATCGATGCACAGACTCAATAAAATGTCCAGCATGATCAGGGTTCACATCAGGGTGGATCCCGTGTCCCAAATTAAAGACGTGTCCTGTACCGCCATTACCAAAGCCATGTAATATCTTTGCCACTTCTTGTTCAATTCGTGCAGTTGGCGCATATAACATAGATGGGTCCATATTACCCTGCAAGGCAACTTTATCACCGATTCGAGCTTTCGCGACTTCAATATCAATTGTCCAATCTAAACCGACTGCATCACAACCTGTAGCAGCTATATCTTCTAGCCACATGCCGCCGTTTTTAGTAAATAACGTTACAGGTACTTGGCGGCCGTCAGCATGACGGGTTAAACCATCAACAATTTTTGCCATATATTGCAATGAAAAATCTTTATAATCACGAGGAGATAAAACGCCGCCCCATGTATCAAAAACCATTACAGATTGAGCGCCAGCTGCGATTTGAGCATTTAAATAACTAATCACTGAGTCTGCCAGCTTATCTAACAATAAATGTAAGGCTTGTGGTTCTGAAAACATCATCTTTTTAATCTTAGTGAAAGCTTTTGAGCTACCACCTTCAATCATATAAGTGGCCAAGGTCCATGGGCTACCCGAAAAACCAATGAGAGGTACTTCACCCTTTAATTCACGGCGGATAGTACGAACGGCATTCATTACGTACCCCAATTCATCTTCAGGATCTGGAATACCTATTTTTTCAATATCCGCTTTACAAGTAATTGGACGCTCAAACTTTGGTCCTTCACCCGTCTCAAAATACAAACCTAACCCCATCGCATCGGGAATGGTTAAAATATCACTAAAAAGAATCGCGGCATCTAATGGGAAACGGCGTAACGGCTGAATGGTTACTTCACAAGCAAGCTCAGCATTGCGACACACTGACATAAAATCACCAGCATCTTTACGCACAGCTCTATATTCAGGTAAATAACGCCCTGCCTGTCTCATCATCCATACTGGAGTATAATCTACAGGTTGACGAAGCAATGCCCGCAAATAATTATCGTTTTTTAATTCAGTCATGAGTATATGTCCCCGCTTTTTATATGCGCGCATTCTATCACCACAAAAAAAATTGTTCCATGTTCCAAATCAATTCTCTCATACAACAACCATACCTTCGTAAAGAAAATAATTAATTGTTTGTATTCATTGAACTTATTTATAACATAAATTTAACATGTTATATTTACGTTATATACGAAAAAAATCGTGGTGTATATGCTCTATTAAAGTTGTTGCATCAGTGTTTTGGCTTTGCTATAAATTGTCCTGCGCTAGAGAAGAACAATAATAAATAAAGAAATTAACAATAAGAAGCTTGGTTTACAAGACCATACAGCGAGCATTTATGGCCTTACCTTTGGTAAGGCCTTTTTATTGTCTGTAACAATGTGACACGATTAACAGACGTTAATATCATGTTTACTTAGTGAAGTTTAAAATTGTCAGCTATTTATCAAATTAGCGATATATTGAATCTCCTCTACGCCAGCTATAAAAATCAATACCCAACTTTTAACACACCAATAAGGTTTAAATTTTTACTCTTAGTTGGCGTGCTGTATAACTGTACTAATCATCAATATTACAACGACAACTGAATGCGCAAAGCGGAAAAAACAAACTATTAAAATCAAACCCTCGCTGTTGCTTTAATAGTTGTCTTTGCAGTTTTTTATAAAAAGTCAGCTTTTAGTCTATTTTAGGAGATGTAGTAAACCTAAAATAGACCGGAATAAAATATTACAAAACGCTATTTAAATTATGCTTTTCGTAAAACGTAAGCCAAACAAGCATTAAATTTAAATTGAGCTATTCCTTATTTTATAAATGCAGGTAGGATAGTTTTTGAAACCTGCGTCATTATTATATCTTCCCTATCATGACCGGTAACCACAATAACTAAGTCGAGTTCTTCAAACGCTATAATGTGTTGTCCGCCACCACCCCAAGCAATTTTAGCATCATAGCTTTTACCTTTGACTGTTATGTCCGTTTGATACCAAAAATAGCCGTAATTATAGTTATCGGGTTGCCAATCGGCTGTCGCTTTAGTCATTTTACCGGTGGCATTAGCTAAAAATGGCGCTGAAATAAGTTGTTCGCCATGCCATCGTCCTTTATTGGCGACTAATGTGCCGAACTTAAGCATGTCACGTGATGTTATTGTTGAGCGTTCATCCGCTTTTGGCAGACCACTGAGATCATCGCGCCAGTTGTAAACATTGATCCCTAGCTTATCGAACAGTTCATTTTTGATAAAATCTTTAGCGGATCCAGGCACAACAGCATCAAGTACTTGCATCACCATTATCGGGTCAGGGGATTGGTAAAGATAACTCTGCGACTCTGAGGTTATAGGTGCACTTAGTTCAAAAAAAGTCTGAGTCTGATTGCCACTATCTTTCCTTAATTCCTTAAACTCTTCTTCACTAAAACGAAGCCCCGAGCTCATAGTCATCGCCTGGTGAAGGGTGATCTTTTCCACACCAGCGACAAATTTTGTTGGATCTAGATCTTTTAAAAAGCGGGATAGCGGTTTGTCCAGGTCAGCCAATGTCAGATAGCCTAGTTGCATTGCACGGCCAATAAGTAAGCTAGTATGGGATTTGGTGACCGAAGATTGCATATGGGGCAAATTGACGCGACCGCGCAAATAATAGGATTCAAAGATTAACTTGCCATGACGGGCGATAAGCAGGCTATCGTAACTACCATGTTTCTTGTCGGAAATCTCCTGCGCCAGCTGCAAAATCATCGCTTTATTACCACCATTAGTGACCAAATCGCCAACCGCTAGACCGTCTTTTCTGTCAGCTGGTGTTGCATCGATAAAAGCTTCTTTGAGGTATGGAAGTTTCCAGAAGCGTATGTTTTCTTCGGCGCTTGAAACCTCTGGTGCGAGGTCATTATTTCTATCTACGCTTTTTTCAGCGGCAAAGCTGCTAAAGCCACTTAATAAAACCATGGTGAGTAAACTTTTGAATTTTAAACTGATAACCATTATGTATCCTATCGGAGTTAGTAAAACCTATGTGCTTTATGATTAAGTTCGATTTGTAATGTGAAGGTCACCTAATAGCGTCATCCTCACTTAAAGCCCTTTTCTTTTTATCATGCATGCACTTGTTAAAACGATGAAAAAGGTACGGTGAAGAGGTATCTAAAACAACTTAAAGCTTATTAAATGTTCTTAAATTTCGGTTAATGAATACAAATGAGATACGATTTATCCATAAATACACTAGTTTTATCAATAGCTTGATATTTTCAGCATATTTATCCCCTAGTATGTAATTAAAGCAGCTTCTTTAGAGAGTAATATAAAACATGTTGAATTTCTGCGTATGAGTGTTGTTCGACTCAGCAGATTTTTCCTTATATGAACATTCATTAACTTACTGCAAAAACAAACCCACAAGGTAATTACAGCCTAATAAAAGATAATACGTTCTGCCCACATGACTCGACCTCAGACTCTTAGCATTAATAAATTTCCTCTCCAAAATGATTAGGTCAAACTTGCCACAATGCGACCAACAACAGGTCAATAAATTAAAAATAAAGAATAAAGAATACATTTATAGATGTGGGTATAATCTTCCTACTACAAAATCATATTTACCTTTTGGATTCACTCTTGGAACATAATCAGCAATATCAATTGGGCTCGTGGATAATCTGTCCCCAGACCAATACCATTACCAATAAAGCTGACATTCATTCCATCGACAATAAAAGCATGCAAGTATTGTCGTTTTTAATTCAACAAGCAGGAAAGAAGGTTACTAAAGACCAAATTTTTGAACATGTCTGGAAAGATAGATTTGTAACAGAAGACATCTTATCAGTAACCATCAGCAAAATCCGAAAAGCACTTGGTGATAATGCACGCAGCCCAACGTTTATCAAAACTCTGCCGGGTGAGGGGTATTTATTAATTGCCAAGGTCAAGAAAGTAGATAGTATTGAACAGATAAGTAGTAAGAAAATTAAAGCTTTAAGCGGTAAACTGGGTGCTCTGATCTTATTACTGATGGTATGTCTGACCATGTATTTGATCATCACGGATGAAGGCTCACCTTCTAATCAGATCAACATCAACTCCATTGCAGTGTTGCCTTTTGAAGATCTTAGTTCAAGACAGGATAATCTGCATTTTACCGATGGACTGCCTGATGCCATCATCAATCAACTTTCTCAAATTAAACAGCTGAAAGTTATCTCTCGCTTTTCTTCCTTTACTTATCGGGGAAAATATAATGCAACAGAAATTGGTCAAGCATTGCAGGTGGATACTTTACTTGATGGCAGTGTACAAACAATGGGGGAACAGGTTCGAATTAATGTCAGGATATTCAGTACAAAGAATGGTCAACAACTCTGGTCTAAAACCTTTGATAGCGACACGCAAAATAGTTTTCAACTACAAGACAATATCAGTACCACTATACAAGAGATAATTCAACCCGGCTTTAACCCCAGCTCAAAACCTGCTAAAGCGATCAATGCTCAGGCTTACGAATGGTATTTGATGGGACAATATCACTGGCGACAAAGAAACCCGAAATCCCTTTCTAAGGCGGTGACTTATTTTAAACAGAGCCTTGAGTTAGAGCCTAATTACGCCGAAGCGCATATTGGTCTAGGTATTGCCTACTCATTTCTTCATACCTATGGTAACTGGGGTAAAGTGAAGGTGATAGAGACAGCCCTGCCTCATATAATGAAAGCATTGGTACTGAAGCCCTACTCACCTACAGCGCTGGCTGCAAAAGGAATGATCCTGTCAGACAAAGCATTTCATAAGGCCAGTAAAGGTGAGCTTGATTCATCATTATACCAACAAGCCGAACAGGCATTTATACGCTCACTCGAACTTGATAATAATGCCACGACTCACCGCTGGTATAGTGGATTATTAAAGCGAGTAGGCAGAGAGAAAGAAGCAATTCAACACCTGAATCAAGCGATTGCGCTTAATCCATTGTCGGCGTCTCTAAAACGTTCCATAAGTTTTTCTTTTGAAGCGCTGGGGAAACAAGATACAGCACAAAGAATGTTTCAACGAGCTTTAATCCTTGAACCCAATTATTTTTCACGGGTTATTGATTCAGCAGCGATGAATAGGCATACCCCTGAATCGGTAATTGCCATGGCAGCATGGCAAGTGGCAAACTTTGAGCTTTTCACAAGCTGTTCCAGCGATAAATACTGTGCACAGCTTATTTTATCTTACCTAAGCATTGGCGCTCACAAAGCCGCCAATAATATCTTAATGAAAATGGAGTCCAATCAAACTCAATTTCTAGATCGGGTGAATTCGATTACTAACAGCGAGATGGGAAATGAACTAACTGCAGTTTCGCACATGGAAAAACTAATGCTGAAATACCCAAATAACTTAAGCATTTTATTCGAATTTTCCGTTGCACAATTTCGCGCAGGGGAATTTAGACTGGCCAAAAACAGCTTGTCACAATTGTATCCAGAATGGAGCAACAAAGCAGCCATTGAGCTAAACGATATCACTGCGGATAACTATTTGGCGCTGGTGCTGTACGCTGTCACTTTATCCAATTTAGATGAAAAAGAGCTCGCTCATTCTTTATTGGGTAAACTACAAGCATTTATCAAACAGGGTAAGGTATTTGATAAAATTCAGGCTGAATTTACCTTGGCCGAAATCAACGCGCAGTTAGATAATACCCCACAAGCATTACTTCATTTGACGACGGCGTTAGAGATGGGCTGGCTTGAATCTTACAATAGAGAATGGTGGTCATTGCAGAATAATCATCTTTTACGGCCTTTGCATGAAGAGCCTGAATTCAAATTCTTGCTCAAGCAACATCAGGAAAAACTAAACGAATTACGAGAGAAAGTTACCCGAAAGTTAGGAACTATTCCTAATTAGATGATGTAAAACTGTTTTCACTGCATCAACTTCCAATGGAGGTAATTAGCGAGCAGTGGCTTGTCGTTATGTTGGCTACGGGGATGATGAGTTGAATTTTAATGAATCGAAATTAAAATATTTGAAGTTATGCTGAATTTTAGCTAACTTCTCGGTGGCTGAAAACTAGGGTAAAGTGGTTAGCCATAGTACGTTTAAGCTGCAGTCTGACAAGATATTACGGTATCAGCTAATACACTGAAGACGCATCGTCCAATTAAGAAAAAATCATGCTGACGATTAAGAGGTCTACTTGAAGTACACCCAAAATAGACTTTAACTAATGAATAACCATTATAGTATTTAGCCTATGTGTATTAACATTTCCTTACACTAACACCTTAATTTTATAGACTATATAACAACAAACCTTATCGTTCATTGAAACAAATATACTTTAAAACTATGATATGATAAGTTTTCATTTTTATTATTATGTGGTTAATTAAAATGACAAAAAATGGACTTTTTTCTTCCCTATTTTTTATAATATTTATACTTTCATCTCAAACAATTTCGGCAACCGAAAGAACACTTTGGTTCCTCCCAAACGGCAGTGATACTTCAAAAGAAGGATTCATTCGTATCGTAAATAACAACAATATTGCGGGTACCGTTACTATTTCAGGTATTAGCGATGACGGTGGTGATGGTGATAGTCAAATAACATTTACGTTAAATGCCAAAGAGACTAAAAGCCTAAAAACATTAGAGCTTGAAGGTGGCAGTTTAACTAAAGGCTTGAATGGAAGTTTTGGCAATGGTGATGGCGCATGGAGGTTGTCGATTGAAAGTCCTTTAGATTTTGATGTTTATGCCTATGTCAGATCTTCCAAAGGCTATATAACAAATGTACATGACAAAGTAACTAAAATGGGTAGTAGTTATACTGTGCCTATTTTTAACCCCGGATCAAATATTACAAAAATTAGTACATTACGTATTAGTAATTTAGAGTCTACAGAAACAACGGTTCAAATAATTGGAACGGATGAAAGTGGTCAAATCACAGAACCGATAAGTGCCACAATAAGCGCTAACAGTACTCTAAGCATTACGTCTCAAGACCTAGAAAATGGCAACTCAACAATAGGTTTACCTACAGGTCTTGGCGATGGTATCGGAAAGTGGCAACTAAATATTACAGCCGATGGTGCTCTCACTGTAGTCAATCTCTTGTCTGGTCCTGATGGTTTTTTAATTAACCTCTCTGCAACACCATCTTCAATGGATGATTTTAAAATTGAATCAACAGCCTATGCTAACGGTGCTGTCATACCAAAAATCCACGCATGCACGGATAAAGGTGGTAGTCATATTTCACCACAACTACAATGGACTAATATTCCAACAGGTACTCAATCATTTGCCGTTATAATGGACGACGAGATATCTCCTTGTGGCATTGGAGATAACGCCTGTTCGCACTGGAATGTGGTTAATATTCCTTTAGTAAAAACAGAATTATCTCAAGGAGAAAACCTAAGTTCTTCTATTTTGGAAAGTCCTGATGGTTATTATGGACCGTGCCCACCAAGTAATCATTCTTATAACATAACTGTGTATGCTCTTGATGATACTATGCCAATACTTAATGCAAATGACTTAGGTGTTCAAGGGTTAACTCGCAGTCAGTTTTCATCTCAATACAGTCAATATATTTTAGATAAAACGACATTAAATGGGCAGTATAAATAGGAGTATTATTGACTTTTAAAGCATAAAAATTACTATTTAGTGCATTATAGTGCTCATTATTGAGCACTATAATGCACTTCTAGTTATGCTAGGAACACTTAAAAACATACACTCAGTTACTATCCCAACGACACCTTAATACAAAAAAATCAACACGTTAATTCTTCATGCCGACGATACAAACATCATATACTCGCGCTCTATTTAGCAAAACATAATCAAATACAAATATAATATAGAGGATATTTAGTTCTTACCTGTTTATAACTAGTACGCGATTATGGAAAGCCATTTTGCGGAAATACAAATTATGCAAAAAATCAAAAACAATAGTGAATGTTCGCCCACCTGCTACTAACACTTTGTAATATGATTTTTCTGATGAATGGATTCATTAGATATTAATATGTGACAAACGAGCATATGTGAGTCATTAACTTTAAGTTTTGCTATGTAAGGGATATACAGCATGAAAATAGGAAAAGAAAAAGCGTCAAGTAATAGATTTTCATCTACACAAAATATGGATAATACACTTACTATGATAACCTCTGATCAAGCCGACAGCTTCATATATTCCTTCCATGCGGGCATACTGCCGTTAACCAAGAAACTAAAGTTTCTATTGTATTTGGCGCTCAATCGCGAATGTCGTCATTATGTTCGTGCCTATAAAAATACTATTCGTATAACAACGGATGGCTATAGAACCGCGAGCCCAATTGAAAAACTACCCAAAAAATTACTTCAAATTATTGTAAATAGTCAAAAATCTAATTATAAATGAGTCTCAGCATGTAAAACCCCGTTATATCCTACTTATGTTGACTATGCTCAAACATGTATTAAAAGGCTAAATGATTCAAGAATATTTTTTATGTGCCGCTTAATATTATCTTTAACAAAACCAAAGCAGTCGATAGTTTTGTTTCATCGTGTGCAGTGTAACTCTTGATATATTAACTAAAAAGTCAGTAAAACGTGGTTTCTAAAGCCTGCTGTATACATCAATCTAAATAATACTACCTCTTCCCTTTTAGTGGCCTTAATTAGTTGTTCCCTTGCTAGCTGACGCTTAACATTTGTTTATCAAGACAAACTCTTTATTCATAGAACGTCATTTATTACTATTTTTCGCAGTAATCTCAAAAATGGGAATGTATATAAGTGCTACTTTTCCAGAATTTGGGTTAAATATACTATCTGGCCAAGTCTTTAAGTAACCAATCAAATGCCAGCTGCCAACCAAGCTC
>Ga0209396_1000312_pt1 | contig 60314 bp, 45 predicted proteins | sample GOMGulsemesocosm_6_FD_184638 | JGI IMG/M metagenome (GOLD analysis project Ga0209396, IMG submission 184638) | Methane-oxidizing microbial communities from mesocosms in the Gulf of Mexico - GOM8C Gulf of Mexico (SPAdes) (version 2) | ecosystem: Environmental > Aquatic > Marine > Cold seeps... | reverse complement strand
CACCTGTTGTTGAAGCACCTGTTGTTGAAGCACCTGTTGTTGAAACGCCAGTAGTTGAAACACCTGTTGCAGTTGCAACTTCAGATGAAACATCTACAACAGAAGTTCAACAAGACTTACCTTTTGATGAACCTAAAGTAACTGCAAAGCCAAAACGTGTGGTCTCAAGAAAACCAAGCCCGAAAATCACCACTAAAGCTGGTAAGGTTTCAAGCAAAGGTAGTAAGCCAGGTAAATCATCTTCGCCGATGACTAAAACAGAAACTATTACGATGATAAATGATATTCCTACTGATTTCGTTGCAAGAGAAAATCGTATGGAACATGCTTCATCTGGTAAAATGGCTACGGTAGCTCACGCAATGAGTCGAAGTGGTGCTGGTCCAACTAAGCCTTAGACATTATCTTACAGATAAAATAACTTAGTTAGTAAAAGCTAAAACTAAAAAAGCCAGTCACTCGACTGGCTTTTTCATCTCTATCATAAATACTCCACCTTCATTAGGCTATAACAACTCCACTACGTTATTGCTCACTTGTACTGGGTAAAATTCACCATAGCTGTGTTGAGCTCAATCGTGTGCCTTGCCCTAATTTAATTTTTTCTAAATACAACCTGATCACAAACTTAATGGAAATGGTATTAAACTTGAAAATGTCCCTACCTTTTTGCATCAAGTGCTTGTTGAATTTCATTTAACTCATCAGCAGTAAAATCACTACGCTTTATCATTCGCATAATACTATCTGCACTCATATTACCTTGATGGATAACCTGAAAGTTTCTCAGATGAGAAGGCTCCACCGATCTGTGCTTCATATGTTTAATAACCTTTTGAGCAACATTGATCCCAGAGTTATTATCATCAAACGCCCTAACAATGACTCTATTTTCACCTGTCACTTCAATGTTATGATCTACTAGCTTTTCAGCATTAGAGAGCCAGTATAATTCTTGATGAATATCACCTTCGCCATCGATGACCATCTTAAGGTTATTGTTATGAATTTTTTCACTTAATAAACTTTCGATCAATTTCTCACGGATATTTTCTGGTACATCAACAAGGAGTTCTCTCAATTCCTCTGGACTCTTCATCGCTGATGGCGAAACATCAACAGTTGTTATTTCTCCATCAACACTTACAAAAACATTCATGTTTTCATTTGAATTTTCGTCAATTTTTACTTCAACTTCTTGACGTACCGTATTATCAGTAGCCATCGCTAATGCTGAAACACTACTTGCAGCGCCTAATAATGAGAGTACTAATGCAATTGCAGTTTTATTGAATAATTTCATACTTGTTTCCTATCAGTTTTATCTAAATGTACGTTGAAGGTATTTACTTCACGCTCTTTCCACTACATTGCGATTTCTGTACCAACATATAAAATACATATAAAACAAAGGAATACTTAATTATTAAAATACACTTTTTTGATTACTCCCTTATATAAGGACTTAAATTTCCCTATATCAGGATTTTATTGATCGAAAAAAATTATACATTTGATAGGTTTTTATAAGTTTATGTTTTGATGGCTATTTATATTTTTAGTCAATTGGCATTATACTTGATTGTACACAAACTATTATTTACTAAACTATGGACATCTATGTCATTACGCGGTTATTTATTTGCTCTTATCGGTAGTTTGATTATTCTTCTCACTCTTACTCAACTATTCCTTGTTTACTGGATTGAACAAAACCTCAATCAAGAAGTAAATGTTCAAGCGAGGAATATCAGCCAACAAGTTTTCGAGTTAGCATTTGAGGAATTAGATAAAGACCCACAGAGCATGGAAAAAGTAAAATTAATTTCTGAAAATATTACCGTAGATGGCATAACATTGATCACTGAAGATGCAGTTGGCAATAGGAAATATATTTTCAACAAGACCGCTAATGAAGCGGTAAACACCAACAATGTCCCCCCCAAAAAAGAAGAACAATATATTGATAAACACAACGAAGAAGAAAAATTACATATTGTAAAGAAAGAAATGAAAACAATTGTAGATCGTATCTACCGGAAAAAGGATGCGTTAACATCGGATTTTATCACTCAAGAGCATAACGTCATTATTCATTCACCTGAAATGGTTAGTCATCAATGGGTAAATGGTCTATCTCCAAAAAGTAAAACTAAACAGCTACTCAAGAATATCCAATGGGTATTAATACTTTGCGGCATAACCGCCTTAATAGCAGCGTACTGGTTAAGTGCACAATTTAATAAACCATTAGCACTACTTTCAACCGGCTTTAAAAAATTAGCCAATGGTGAATATAAGCATCATGTCGTTGAGCAAGGCATCCATGAAATGCGTAGTACCATTCAACATTTCAACGACATGGTTAAACGGCTTGACCATCTTACGCAAGCAGAACAACAGCACAATGAAATAAAACACTTAGCTGAATTAGGGGAAGTGAGTAGAGGTTTGGCACACTCATTAAGAAACCCTATTCATACAATAGGCTTATCTATTGAACAACTAAATGACGACGATTTATCTCCAGAATACCGAACAAAATTAATTAAAACGATTCAAAATAAAATCATTCATATCGACAAAAACATTAAAGCTTTACTTGAACTTACGACGAGTGGGCTAAGTCGTGATGATAACATTCCGGTACTCGCTGTTGTTCAAGATATTATGCTCGAGTATAAATCTTGCCACGGACAACCGCAAAAGTTTGAAGTGGACATTGCACCTGAATTATCTCTCATTGGTGCTGAGTCAGAAATAAGAAGTATTCTTCATACGATGATTATTAATGCATGCGAGAGTAATAATGATAACGCTCGCCCAGATAAGCATAACACTATTATTATAAAAGCAAAAAATGATGAAAAACAGTTAACTATTGAAGTTATTGACCAAGGCATAGGCTTAAATAGTAAAATTGAAAAACGTTTATTTGAACCTCATATTTCTACAAAACCAGAAGGTGCTGGTATGGGGCTTTATATTGCCAAACGCATTATTTCATTGCACTACTACGGGAATATTCATTTAGAAAATCAATATACGGATAACGGTGAAATAACCGGTTGTTTGGCTCAAGCAGATTTTAATATTTTGCCCGCAACACAACAAATACAATCAGAACAAGAAGGATAATAATGAGCATGAATATACTAGTTGTTGAAGACGAGCAAGAACAACGCGAATTAATTTGCGATATTCTACTCGCAAGCGGTTTTCAAGTAATGAGTGCTGATTGTGTTGAAGACGCTATTCTGAAAATAAAATGTAATGCTTATGATGTTATTTTTTCTGATTGGAAACTTGGCTCACTATCTGGCTTAGATTTATTAAACTATGTACGTAGAAACCAAGCAGAAATTGGATTTATCATTGCTACTGCATACGGCACAATTAATCATGCAGTAGAAGCATTACAACAAGGCGCTGATGATTATTTGCCAAAACCATTTAAACGTCAAGAATTGCTATTAACAATCAATAAAGCCTATAAAGCCTTTCAGCTACGTGGACAGAATAAAGCGCTCTGTGCTCAACTCAGTGAGCAAAAGCAATTGGTAGGTTTAGTCGGTAAAGCCCCTTGTATGCAGAAGGTTTATCAGCGTATAGATAAAATTTCAGCAACGAATGCTACGGTACTTATTTTAGGAGAAAGTGGCACGGGTAAAGAACTTGCCGCAAGAGCTTTACATGATAATTCAAACAGAGCTCATGAAAGGTTTGTCGCGATTAACTGTGGTGCAATTGCTGAATCTATTGCAGAAGCAGAACTCTTCGGCGCAGAAAAAGGCGCATATACTGGCGCTAACTCAAGTAAAATTGGCCGCTTTGAAGCCGCAAATTACGGCACTATTTTTCTCGATGAAATAGGTGAATTATCTCCGTCATTACAATCACACTTATTACGCTTTCTTCAGGAAAGTACAATAACAAGACTGGGCAGTAATGACGAAATAAAACTGGATGTCAGAGTCATCGCAGCCACTCATCGAAACTTAGTAAAAGAAGTTGAAAATGGTAATTTCCGAGAAGATTTATTTTATCGATTAAATGTGGTGCCAATTAAAATGCCAGCACTACGTGAACGACAAGAAGATATTGCCATGTTAGCGGATCACTTTATTGTGTTACATTCAAAGCAATATCAAAATGAAGCAAAAAAACTATCGCCTGAGTGTTATCGTTTACTCCTTGAATATCACTGGCCAGGGAATGTTCGCGAACTATCGAATCGTATAGAGCGTTATGTATTACTTGACGATGAAGAAGAGTTAACTCAAAACATTTTCCCTAACGTGCTTAATGAACAAAACAAAAGTGGACTCCCACATTTTGAAATGCCGACTGCAGGTTTTAATTGGGAACAATTTGAGCGATATTGCTTATCTGAAGCACTAAAAATCAACCAAGGTAATAAAACTAAAGCCGCAAAGTATTTAAATTTGCCTTACAAAGCATTTTTATACCGTTTAGAAAAGTTTCAAATATCGTCAAACATCACATAGTTAGCACAAAAGTACAGTTTACTTATATAACAAGGTTCCAAATAACTGGTTTTAATTCCTAAAACTTATAACCATTATGCTCAAATGATCTAAACTTAATTTAGGTTTAACTGATTCGAGGCGCACTATAGTCTGTGCTCAACCAAGGTTAAACAACGCTTAAGGATGAGGGCATAAAGTTATTTAAGTTTCTGAGGTAGTATATATGAGTGTTATTTGGAGAAACCATGCAAGTCGGCTGATGGAATTCGTGAATAGTAATAACGAAGTTCAAGCGCACCTTTATCTTGAGCAGTTAATGTTATTCCCTGTGGATATCCAAGATAAAATAATCAATGACATTAGCCATTTGACACAGTGTAATTGTGAAGCAGTATCAAACATCATTAGTCAATACACGATGTTTGAGCTTAAATGATCAATGGTGAAACTAACGAGATAATTGTTGTTCTCTTAGTTTAGAAACTTTATCTCGCAAATCAGCAGCTTGTTCAAACTCTAAGTTTTGAGCATGCATAAACATGTCACTTTCAAGCTGCTTGATTTTTACATCTATTTCTTTCAGTGATAGTATTTTATAGTCTGCCGCTTGTTCCGCTACATTCAATAAAGTGTTACTTGAAGATACTGTACCATTATGTAATGCATCACTAATTTTACTTACCACACCTCTAGGCGTGATATTATTATCTAGATTATATTGATGCTGCATCGTTCGGCGACGCTCAGTTTCGTCAATTGCCTTTTTCATTGAACCCGTTATTCTCGCTGCATATAAAATCGCTCGACCATTAATATTACGAGCAGCTCGTCCAATGGTTTGAATAAGAGAACGCTCTGAACGTAAAAAACCTTCTTTATCAGCATCGAGTATCGCAACTAATGAAACTTCAGGCATATCCAAACCTTCACGCAATAAGTTAATACCAACGAGCACATCAAACTTACCTAAGCGAAAATCTCTAATTATTTCAACACGCTCTACGGTATCAATATCTGAATGTAAATAACGGGCTTTTACATTATGTTCATCTAAGTAATCAGAAAGATCTTCCGCCATGCGTTTAGTTAATGTTGTTGCAAGCACACGTTCTTGAATAGCTACACGTTTTCTAATTTCAGACAACAAGTCATCAACTTGAGTTTCAACAGGTCGTACTTCAATGATAGGATCAAGTAAGCCTGTTGGGCGAACAACCTGCTGAGCAATATCTTCACCAGACTTCTCTATTTCGTAATTACTTGGTGTTGCAGATACATAAATAGTTTGAGGCGCTAACGCTTCAAATTCATCGAATTTCATCGGACGATTATCAAGTGCTGAAGGTAAACGGAAACCATAGTTCACTAGGTTTTCTTTTCGTGAACGATCTCCTTTATACATTGCTCCTATTTGAGGTACGGTAACATGAGATTCATCAATAATTAACAAGCCATCATCAGGTAAATAATCAAATAAAGTGGGTGGAGATTCTCCTTCCTCTCGCCCTGATAAATAACGAGAATAGTTTTCTATACCTGAGCAATAGCCCAGTTCTGTCATCATTTCGATATCAAACTGTGTACGTTGAACAATACGCTGTTCTTCAACTAAACGGTTATTGTCTTTTAAAAATGTTGAACGTTCTTTTAATTCAATTTTAATCTTATCAATCGCCGATATTATTTTATCTCGTGGCGTAGCATAATGCGTTTTAGGGTATACCGTTACTCGGTCCAAAGTACGATCGACTTGTCCAGTGAGCGGATCAAACATTGATAAACGTTCAATTTCTTCGTCAAATAGCTCTACACGTAACGCTAAACGATCAGATTCGGCAGGAAATATATCAATAACATCGCCACGAACCCGATAAGTTGCTCGCTGAAAAGCGGCATCATTTCGCTTGTATTGTAATTCAGCTAACCGGCGCAATATATCTCGTTGATTAATAATGTCGCCAACACTGATATGCAACATCATTTTTAAATATGAGTCGGGATCACCCAAACCATAAATAGCGGACACAGAAGCGATTATAATAACGTCTCGCCGTTCAAGTAACGCCTTTGTAGCAGATAAACGCATTTGCTCGATATGCTCGTTTACAGAGGCATCTTTCTCTATAAAAGTATCAGTTGTAGGAACATAGGCTTCTGGCTGATAATAATCATAATATGAAACAAAATATTCAACGGCGTTGTTTGGGAAGAATTCCTTCATTTCACTATAAAGTTGAGCCGCGAGTGTTTTATTCGGTGCAATCATCATAGTCGGACGATTTAATGTGGCGACAACATTAGCTATAGTAAAAGTCTTTCCTGACCCTGTTACACCTAGAAGAGTCTGATGTGCTAAACCACTTTCGAGACCATCGAGTAATTTTTTAATCGCGGTAGGTTGATCACCATTAGGCGTATAGTCTGATTTTAAGTCCATCGTTTTCATGATGACGCTTCCTTTTCTTCAACTAGTTCGTGTGGAAATTGCTTATCAAATAAACGGTAAGAGATCATTGCCATAATAAAGTTGCCACAGACCCCACCAATGAAGAAGCCTTCAATGCCATAATAAACACTACCTAAAAAGGCTAAAGGTACATAACATACAAAGAGACGAATAACGCTAAGCAATAGCGCCACCATAGGTTTATGCAAAGCATTAAAAGAAGAGTTAGTTAAAATTATAACGCCTTGCAAGCCATAACCTAATGGCATTATCCACATGAATAAAACAATGATATCTGCAACCGCTTGCTCTTTTGAAAAAATATCAGCAATGAAAGGCGCTATTAATACGAGAAGTAAATATATAATTAGTTGCCAGACAAGTACAAATTTTACAGATAATTTAAAACTCTTCTCAACTCGATGCATTTTACCAGCACCAAAATTTTGGCTGATAAAAGGAGGAAGTGTCATAGACATCGCCAAAACCACGAGACAAGCGATAGACTCAATGCGAGAGCCAACACCAAAAGCTGCCACTGCAGAATCACCATAGCTCGCGACAATAGCAGTTAGAATAGCCGCAGAAATCGGTGTAAGCATATTAGCTCCTGCTGCAGGTAAACCTATATGTAAAATACCCCTGCTTGAAGCAATAAATGTTTTCAAAGATAAGAGTTTAGTGTGGATCAATTGACGTTTTACACCCACAATATACAAAACAAGTAATAAGCCAAAAACCCAAGAAATTAACGTTGCGATTGCAGCCCCTTGTATTCCCATCGCAGGGATTGGGCCAAAACCAAAAATAAAAACAGGGTCTAATATTGCGTTAATCAAACCCGCACTGCCCATAATAATACTGGGGGTTTTTGTATCACCCGACGCCCTTAAAATGGCATTACCAATCATGGGTCCAATTAAACAAATACTCCCGATAAACCAAATATCCATATATTCATGAATTATCGGTAATAAAGCTTTACTGGCCCCAAGCAACAAAAATATTTCATCCGTAAACAAATAACCTACATAAGATAAAATACCTACAACAATTGCCGCTAAATATATAGCGGCTGTTCCTGAGTTTTTTGCCGATTCATCATTGCCCTTTCCCAAAGCTTTTGCGATAACAGCTGATGTGCCTATACCTAAACCTATGGTTAAGCTAATAACAGTAAAAGTAATAGGAAAGGTAAAACTAATTGCTGCGAGCGGTTGCGTTCCAAGTAAACCAACAAAAAATGTGTCAACCAAATTAAAGGTCATTAATAAAACCATCCCGTAAATCATTGGGATAGTCATACGCTTGATAGTATCGGCTACGGGATCTTCAAGTAAGTTGATTGGTTTTTTATTATTTATTTGGGTCATTTAATGTAAGCTATTGATTGTCTTTTGCGGGAAAATACAAAAGTATTGTAAAAGATAGTGATAAGACTCGCTATGTATATATTTTATTTCAACTTCATTTTTATTTTTTCGCATAAATATAAAGCTGATGAACAATGAATAATAAGATTCTTATACCTACTCTTTCGTATAACTCACAGCAAACAGCCTTAAAACCTAGCGTTGAACAAAAATCACACTAAGATATCTAAAAAGGCAAAATACCAATCTAACACACTGTTATTCAAGATAAATTTAAAAACCTTCAGAATTTAACTATTTAGCTACAACAAGCATTCTTTCGTTACAGTTACCTTTTTTTACACTTTCATTCACAAAGTTATCCACAGATTCAGTGGATAACTTTCAGTAATACTCACTTACAAAATTCAAGAGTGAAAATAGCACTACATTTGCAGATAAAGCAGACTGAGTGTCGACAAAATAAACAAACAAACGAAATAATGATTTATTTATAAATTTTGTGTTGACAGTTCCCCCACAGGCATCTATTATCTCGCCCCGTTAGCCAAGATGCTTGGCAAACAAAACGATTCCTCAATAGCTCAGTTGGTAGAGCAACGGACTGTTAATCCGTTTGTCCCTGGTTCAAGTCCAGGTTGAGGAGCCAAATTATAGTAATGGCTTTTTATAATGTTAAAAGCGGTTATGTAAAGAACAATTCCTCAATAGCTCAGTTGGTAGAGCAACGGACTGTTAATCCGTTTGTCCCTGGTTCAAGTCCAGGTTGAGGAGCCAAATTGAAAAGCCTGCAATTACTTGCAGGCTTTTTTATTCATCAAAAAATCGTTATATTTCAGTTGAAATATAACGATGATATAAAGAACAATTCCTCAATAGCTCAGTTGGTAGAGCAACGGACTGTTAATCCGTTTGTCCCTGGTTCAAGTCCAGGTTGAGGAGCCACATAAGATAAGCCTGCAATTATTTGCAGGCTTTTTTTTGTTCAAAATAGCTAAAGTCTGAATTGAAAGAACAACGGACTGTACTCATATAAAACTGGCATTTGTCCCTGGTTCAAGTCCATACCTAATAAAAAGCTCAGGAGCCATATAAGAAAAGCCTACGGTTATTTACAGGCTTTTTTTGTTCAAAATAGCTAAAGTCTGAATTGAAAGAACAACGGACTGTGCTCATATAAAATTGGCATTTGTCCCTGGTTCAAGTCCATACCTAATAAAAAGCTCAGGAGCCATATAAGAAAAGCCTACGGTTATTTACAGGCTTTTTTTGTTCAAAATAGCTAAAGTCTGAATTGAAAGAACAACGGACTGTGCTCATATAAAATTGGCATTTGTCCCTGGTTCAAGTCCATACCTAATAAAAAGCTCAGGAGCCATATAAGAAAAGCCTGCAATTAATTGCAGGCTTTTTTTTGTTCAAATTTACTTATTATCTAATCGAGTAATTAAGCTAGAAGTATCCCAGCGGTTCCCCCCTTTTTGCTGAACTGATTCATAGTAACCGTCTAATTGTTTAGTCACGGTTAAATCGGCACCAATTTTTTCTGCCTCTTCAAATGCCATGCCTAAATCCTTTCTCACCCAGTCAACCGCAAAACCAAAATCAAACTCTCTAGCGCACATCGTTTTTCCCCGATTATCCATTTGCCATGAACCGGCAGCACCTTTAGATATTGTCTCTATCAGCTTATCAGTGTCGAGACCCGCTTTTTGAGCAAAGTTCAGACCTTCAGCTAAGCCTTGTACGGTATTAACGAAACATATTTGATTTACCATCTTAGCTAACTGCCCAGAGCCAACCTTCCCCATAAGCTGGCTAAAACGAGCATATGCGTCCATCACAGGTTTTACTTGTGCAAATATATTTTCTTCACCGCCGGCCATAATAGTTAAAGCACCATTTTCTGCGCCAGCTTGTCCCCCAGATACTGGAGCATCAATAAAATGTTTATTTTGTAATATAGCCAGTGAATTAAGATCTCGAGCAAGATCTGCTGAAGCAGTTGTGTGGTCAACTAATATCGCGCCTGTAGGTAGCCCTGAAAATACGCCGTTATCACCTAAAATGACTTGCCTAACATCATTATCATTGCCAACGCATGAAAAAACGATCTCACAGCCCTCTGCGGCTTCTTTGGGACTCTCAGCCAAACAACCACCAAACTCTGCTACCCACTTTTCCGCTTTTTCAATAGAACGGTTATAAACGCAAACATCAAAGCCTGCTTTTTGTAGATGACCTGCCATCGGATAGCCCATGACGCCCAAACCAATAAATGCTACTTTTTTCATTTTATCTCCATTAACGATCAGTTAAATGATCCTTTGTTGCCAATTTATAAAGTGCGACTAACGTTTATTCAAATTGTCATTCTTTGCAACCGCGTTATTGCCTACAGGGATGTAGGTACTTGTGATTTGTCAGGAACAAAAATCACGAACGTTCATCGACGTGCATGGAAGCACTAATGCCGTGATGACATGGATGTCAAAGAGCGGCCTGAACATCGCCACTCATTCACATCCATGTGACCGTGACATACCGTTCATCCTGAACATAAAAAGCCCATTACTTTCATAATGGGCTCTCAATATTTTTAACACGTAAACTGCTAATTAAACATGTTCGACTGAAACAATCTCATATTCAACGATACCACCGGGTATGGTTATCTCTACTTCAGAATCAACTTCTTTACCAATTAAACCACGCGCAATAGGTGAGTTTAATGAAATACGACCCGTTTTAAAATCGGCTTCATCATCGCCAACTATTTTATAAGTGACTTCTACTTCGGTATCAATATTCAATAAGGTAACCGTTGTACCAAAGAGAACTTTGCCATGGTTCGGTATTTTAGTGACATCGATAATTTGTGCGTTACAAAGTCGTCCTTCGATGTCTTGAATTCGTCCTTCACAAAAACCCTGCTCTTCTTTAGCTGCATGATATTCTGCATTTTCTTTCAAATCGCCATGCTCACGTGCATCAGCAATATCTTTTACAATACGTGGGCGCTTTTCTGTTTTTAAAACTCTAAGTTCTTCTTTTAGCTGATCAGCACCAAGAAGTGTCATTGGATATTTTGTCATTTTTCTCTTCTTTTTCAAATGATAAAGGTGGTTTACTTAAAAAGTATAACCACCTTTATATATTATATTTTTAACAAGGTATTTACTTAACAATAAGTAAATACCTTGTATAGCTCGGTATTAGCTACATTGCTTATGTAATTCTTGTATCGACGTCACTGTATTCCTATCATCAGCGGCATGTGATTGACACGTTGCAAATGCTGCATTCAAGGTAGTGGTATATGCCACTTTATAGCGCAATGCTCCTCCACGCAAGACTTTAGAATCTTCAATCGCTTTACGACCTTCTGTGGTGTTAATAATATAGCTATATTCACCATTTTTGATCCTATCAAGAATATGTGGACGACCTTCTTGAACTTTATTCACTAAACGACATGGAATATTGGCTTCACCTAAAATAATTGCTGTTCCGTGTGTGGCATCAACATCGTATCCTAAATCAACCAACTGTTTAGCTAATTCAACCACACGTACTTTATCACTATTTCGAACAGAAATTAACGCGCGTCCTGATTTAGGTACTGTAACACCGGCACCTAAACAAGCTTTCGCGTATGCTTCTTCAAAAGTCTCGCCAACCCCCATAACTTCACCCGTAGAGCGCATTTCCGGCCCAACTAGCGGGTCACTGCCATGGAACTTGTTAAAAGGGATAACAACTTCTTTCACAGAGAAATAAGGAGGTATTGTTTCCTTGATGATACCCTGATCTTTCAGTGACTTGCCTGCCATAACACGAGCACCTACTTTAGCTAAAGGCACTGCTGTTGCTTTTGAAACAAATGGAATAGTACGAGCAGCACGAGGGTTTACTTCAATAATGTAGACTTCGTTATCTTTTACAGCCATTTGTGTGTTCATTAAACCAATAACACCTAATTCAAAGGCTAAATCAGTAACTTGTTGACGCATAACATCTTGTACTTCTTGACTTAAGCTATATGCGGGCAATGAACATGCCGAATCACCTGAGTGAACACCGGCTTGCTCGATATGCTGCATAATCCCGCCAATAACCACATCTGTGCCATCACAAACAAGATCAATATCAACTTCAATCGCATCATCAAGGAAGTGGTCAAGTAATACTGGTGAGTCATTTGAAACACTAACTGCTTCTGTCATATAGCGACGTAAATCGTCTAAGTCATAAACAATTTCCATTGCACGGCCACCTAATACATAAGATGGACGAACAACTAATGGGAAGCCAATCGCTTCAGCTTTTGCCATGGCTTCTTCTAAAGATGTTACCGTTGCATTTTCAGGTTGTAATAAACCTAAACGGTCAACAGCTTGTTGGAAACGTTCTCTGTCTTCAGCTCTGTCAATAGCATCTGGAGAAGTACCTATAATTGGTACGCCAGCAGCTTCTAAAGCACGTGCTAATTTAAGTGGTGTTTGACCACCGTATTGCACAATAACGCCTTTTGGCTTTTCAATGCGCACGATTTCTAGCACATCTTCAAAAGTGATTGATTCAAAATATAAACGATCCGAAGTATCGTAATCAGTAGAAACAGTTTCAGGATTACAGTTAACCATGATGGTTTCAAAACCGTCTTCACGTAAAGCTAATGCTGCGTGAACACAACAGTAATCAAATTCAATGCCTTGACCAATACGGTTTGGACCACCACCTAAAATCATGATTGATTCTTTGTCGGTAGGGTTTGCTTCACATTCTTCATCGTATGTTGAATACATGTAAGCAGTGTCAGAACTAAACTCTGCAGCACAAGTATCGACACGTTTATAGACAGGGAAAATATCAGCGTTATGGCGTTTTTTGCGAACTTCTGCTTCAGCAATACCAATTAAGTCAGCAAGACGAGAGTCAGCAAATCCTTTACGTTTTAGCTGTCGTAAATATTCAGGTGTTAATACTTTTAAACCACCTTCAGAAACTTTTGCTTCTTCTAAAATAATATCTTCTATTTGAATAAGGAACCAACGATCAATCATGGTTAATCGAAAGACATCATCGACTGTTAAACCTAGACGGAACGCGTCAGCAACATACCAAATGCGGTCAGCACCGGCTTCTTGAAGCTCATGCATGATTTTCGTTTTTGCACCTGGTTGAGTTACATCAACCATAGAGTCAAAACCATTCGCGCCAACTTCTAAGCCACGTAGCGCTTTTTGAAGTGATTCTTGCTGATTACGACCAATTGACATCACTTCGCCAACTGATTTCATTTGAGTGGTTAATCTGTCTTCACAACCAGCAAATTTTTCAAAGTTAAAACGTGGGATTTTTGTAACAACATAATCGATAGTCGGCTCAAATGATGCTGGTGTTGCGCCGCCAGTAATATCGTTAGTTAATTCATCAAGCGTATAACCTACGGCTAATTTTGCAGCAATCTTAGCAATTGGAAAACCCGTTGCTTTTGAAGCCAGTGCTGATGAACGAGAAACACGAGGGTTCATTTCAATAATAACCATACGGCCAGTATTAGGGCAAATACCAAATTGTACGTTTGAACCACCGGTTTCAACACCGATTTCACGTAATACCGCAATCGATGCATTACGCATGATTTGGTATTCTTTATCCGTTAGTGTTTGTGCAGGGGCAACCGTAATAGAGTCGCCCGTGTGAATGCCCATAGGATCGAAGTTTTCAATCGAACAAATAATGATACAGTTATCATTTTTGTCGCGAACAACTTCCATTTCATATTCTTTCCAACCAATTAATGATTCATCAATCAATAATTCTGATGTTGGAGACAGATCTAAGCCACGCGTACATATTTCAGTAAATTCTTCGATATTGTATGCAATACCGCCGCCCGTACCACCCATGGTAAATGATGGACGAATAATACAAGGAAAACCTAAAATTTTACTTGCTGCGTGTGCTTCTTCAATGGTATGGACAATTTCAGCATTTGGCGTATCTAAGCCAATCGCTTTCATTGCTTTGTCGAAACGAGATCGGTCTTCTGCTTTATCAATGGCATCAGCAGTTGCGCCAATCATCTCAACATTAAATTCTTTTAATACGCCTTTGGCTTCAAGCTCTAAAGCACAGTTCAAAGCCGTTTGACCGCCCATTGTCGGTAAAACAGCACAAGGACGTTCTTTTTCAATGATTTTACGCACAACTTCCCAGTGAATAGGTTCGATATAAGTCGCATCGGCCATTTCAGGATCAGTCATTATTGTTGCAGGGTTCGAGTTAACTAGAATAACTCGGTAGCCTTCTTCACGAAGCGCTTTACAGGCTTGTGCACCTGAATAATCAAATTCACATGCTTGACCAATAACAATTGGGCCAGCGCCTAAAATCAAGATACTTTTTAAATCAGTACGTTTTGCCATTTTTCAGTTCTCTCTTATATCTTGTTTAAGGGCTAAGCTTTTGCTTCGTTCATTAAGTCGATGAAATGATCGAATAATGGTGCGGCATCTGCTGGTCCTGGGCTTGCTTCTGGATGACCTTGGAAACTAAATGCGGCTTTATCTGTGCGATGAACACCTTGAATTGAGTTATCAAATAACGACACGTGCGTTATTTTCAAATTATCAGGCATATTGTTTTCATCGATGGCAAAACCGTGGTTCTGCGCAGTGATCATAACAACATTACGTTCAAAATCTTTAACCGGATGATTACCACCATGATGGCCAAATTTCATTTTAACCGTACCCGCGCCACTTGCTAAGCCAAGTAATTGGTGGCCTAAACAAATGCCAAATATTGGCGTTTGTGTTTCTAAAAATGACTGTATGGCAGAAATTGCGTAATCACATGGTTCTGGATCACCAGGTCCATTTGATAAGAAAATTCCATCAGGGTTCATTGCTAAAACGTCGCTTGCAGATGTTTGTGCTGGCACTACGGTTACTTTACAACCACGGTCTACTAACATACGTAAAATATTGCGTTTAGCACCGAAATCGTAAGCAACAACGTGAAACTGTGAGTTATCAGGTGTAATGTGACCTTTTCCTAATTCCCAGCTTCCTTCTGTCCATTGATATTGCTCTTTCGTTGACACAACTTTAGCTAAATCCATGCCTTTAATACCTGGAAATGCTTTTGCTTGGGCTAAAGCGTCTGTTTCTGCACTCTCTGTTACTGTATCAACTGTCATGATACAACCATTTTGAGCACCTTTTTGACGAAGGATACGGGTTAACTTACGTGTATCAATGTCGCTAATACCTAGAATATTACGCGCCTTAAGGTAGTCGCTTAAATTTTGTTCATTTCGAAAATTACTCGCTAATAGCGGTAAATCACGAATAACTAAACCTTTTGCCCAAATAGTATCTGATTCTTCATCTTCACTATTTGTTCCTGTATTCCCGATATGCGGATAGGTCAGGGTAATAATTTGCTCTGCATATGATGGATCGGTAAGGATCTCTTGGTAACCGGTCATTGAAGTATTGAATACTACTTCACCAACAGCCGCTCCGTCTGCACCAATAGCGGTGCCTTTAAATACAGTGCCGTCTTCAAGCACTAAAATGGCAGATTTAGTCAATTTAACCTCCGTTAAGAAGAAAGAAGCTTAACGATGTACAACTAAAAAAACATCATTAAGTATTAATTACGCGTGGTTTGTTCTCTAAAGGAACATCCACAAAAAAATGTCAAAAATTTCGTTATTATTAACCGAATGACTAAATTTTTGACAAAATCCACTTATTTTACGCTTGTATCACATATTCGTCTAGTGATAATTGTAAAAAACTAAGCGTTTAATCGAATATTTAGTTAAAACCGCTAAAAGCAACTGTTTTCTCTAATATTTGTTTATTTCAAACCTAAAACATCCTGCATATCATAAAAGCCATTATCCGCCTCACTTAGCCAGAATGCGGCTCTCATAGCACCTAATGCAAAAGTCATTCTTGAACTTGCTCTATGGGTGATTTCTAACCGTTCACCAATATCAGCAAAAAAAGCAGTATGCTCTCCAACAATGTCACCGGCGCGTACTGTCGCAAAACCTATGGTTTCTTTATCTCGTTCACCGGTAATACCTTCGCGGCCATAAACAGCAACTTTATTTAAATCCCTACCTAAGGTATCAGCTATTACCTGCCCCATTTTTACTGCAGTTCCTGATGGTGCATCTTTCTTGAACCTATGGTGCGCTTCAAATATTTCTATATCAGTATAGTCACCAATTGCTTTTGCGGTAACTTCTAATAGTTTAAACATTAAATTAACGCCTACACTGGTGTTAGGCGCTAAAATCACAGGCATATTCGCTCCTGATTTTTCGATAATACTCACTTGTTCGTCACTAAATCCTGTTGTACCGATAACGAGTGCTTTATTATGCTGCTTACACCATTTAACGTTTTCTAACGTGGTTTCAATAGAAGTAAAATCAATAAATACATCAGCATTGAGTAAATCGTTTAAATCTGTTGATGTTTTATGACCAATAGCGCCAATACCGGCTAATTCGCCTAAGTCGAAATTAACAAACGATGATGATTCACGAACGTTGCCACCGACTAGTTCAATAGATTGGTGCTCAACGGCAGCTTGAATTAAGTTACGCCCCATACGGCCGCTACATCCTAAAATGGCTACTTTTACTTTCATTTTGATTCTCTATAAATTTATTTAATGTTCTTAATCTTTTAACGCACAAGCGTTAACGAAAATTCCAACTCAATACTATTTGTTAAGTCGTGTGAAACTACACTCACAATTTTAAATTTATCTGCTATTTTAATAACATGAAAAAAAGCAGTAAAGTCAGCAAATATTTCATCATTATCATCAATAAAAGCCCAATCTACACAAATATCAACAGACGAATTAGCAGAGTTATTAAAGCTTGCCGCTGTCGGTATTATCTTTTTCGTTTTAGCATGTTTTAATACGACAAATATTTCTTCAAACTCTTTATCGAAACTTTCACTATCTGATAGATAGGCAATTTTATCAGGTGTATGTAATGTGCAAGGTAAATGGTAACAAGCGCGTGCCGCAGTAAAGTTATATTGTTCGAATGCAGAAATATAATCTTTAAATAACTTGATAAGTGCTTGTTCTAACATACGCCCCGACTCTTAAAGCTTTGTTGATACTAAATATCTATTTACTTAAAACTTATTATTTTATTGAAGGTATAAAAAAGCCCTCAACAGAGGGCTTTAAAACTAATTAGCTAACAATTGCTAATAATTCAACATCAAATACCAATGTTGAGTATGGAGGTATAGCACCTTGCGACCCTTGCTCACCGTAAGCTAAATTGTAAGGTACGTATAAACGCCACTTAGAACCTTCAGTCATTAACTGTAAAGCTTCAGTCCAACCAGGGATAACGCCACCTACTGGAAATTCAGCAGGTTGACCGCGGTCTACAGAACTATCAAAAATATCACCATTAATAAATGTACCGTGATAATGAGTACGAACAGTGCTTGCAGCAGTTGGTATTTCGCCTTCGCCCGTTGCTAATACTTCATATTGAAGACCAGATTCAGTAACCGTAACTTCATCACGCTTAGCATTTTCAACTAAATATGCTTCGCCTTCAGCTGACTTTTCTTTAGCTGCTGCTTGTTCTAATTCTTGCATTTTTTTAGAAACAACAGAAAAAGCTGCATTTAAATCTTCGTCTGATACTTGGCTTGCTGCATTAGCAATCGCATCTGCTAAACCTGCTTGTACAGCAGAAACGTCAAATTCTTTAAAAGGGTTATTACGTAATTGATCACCTAATTGACGACCTACACCGTAACTTACACGTTGTTCAATAGTTTCAAATGTATTTTCTGACATGATATTCACTTATGTTTTCACCTACACAATTTTTGTGTAAAACGGCGGTTGGATAAAAAATTCGCGAAAGTTTAACATAAACTGCCGCTGGTCAATAGCCTGAATTTAAGACATTTCGTTATTAAATATAATTTCCTTTTATGACAAGCATTTCTTTATCGTCTTGCTATCACTAAATATTACGATAGACTAGCGTTAAATTAATGTTAAAGATAAATTTTATGAGTACTGATGTAGTAATTCCTGTTCCTGAAAAGCGTTTACTTAGCTTATTACCTTTTGCCGTATTTCTGGGAATATTTTTAGGTACTGGTATTGTACTTACCTTACAAGGTGTTGATTTTGCTTTTTATCAGCTGCCTGCCAGTATTGCCATTATTCCAGCTATTTTGGTGGCGATATATTTAGGGAAAGACAGTATTAATGAACAAGTTAGTCAGTTTATATCTGGAGCTGGCCATTCAAATATCATTACTATGTGTGTTATTTATTTACTTGCTGGTGCTTTCGCAGTAGTCGCTAAAGCAACTGGAAGTGTTGATGCTAGTGTACAATTAGGTTTGTCATTCTTCCCTGATTACTTATTATTACCCGGTTTGTTTTTAGTGGCGGCTTTCCTCGCTACCGCAATGGGAACTTCAATGGGTACAATTGCCGCGATTGCACCTGTCGCATTAGGTTTTATAGAATCTGCGAATTTAGATGCTTCGATCGTTGCTGGTTGCATTATCTCTGGAGCTATTTTTGGTGATAATTTATCGATAATATCCGACACCACCATTGCATCCACTCGAAGTCAGGGCGCACATATGAAGGATAAGTTTAAAGTTAATTTTAAATTTGCAGTCCCTGCCGCACTTTTATGCCTCATTATTTATGCTTCAATGGGTATAAGTATTCCTCATGAGCAAGTTGAAAACCTTAACGTGCTAGGTTTGGTGCCTTATCTCGTTATTCTAGTATTAGCACTTATGGGGGTAAATGTTTTTCTCGTACTGATTGTAGGTATTATTCTCGCTGCAGGGATCGGTATGTACGACAATGGTTATCAATTATCTACTTGGGTAAATGATATAAATACCGGTTTTGGCAGCATGCAGGACATTTTCATTCTATCACTCTTTATTGGTGGTTTAAGTGAACTTATTAAGCGACAAGGTGGCTTAGCAGCATTAACTGATACTATTGAAGGTTTCGCACGCAAACTTAACCCTAATAATAAAAAGCGTGCGGCAGGTTTAGGCATTGCTACTTTAGCTTTTACTTGTAATTTTTTCACGGCAAACAATACCGTATCTATTATAGTTACCGGTGAAACAGCAAAAGAACTTGCTGATGATGGTGAAGTTAGTCCTGCTCATTCTGCAAGTTTATTAGATATTTACGCCTGTATTAACCAAGGATTGCTACCTTATGGGGCTCAAGCCTTATTATTAGGAGCAACATTGAAAATATCCCCTATTGAAGTGGTAGCAAGCGCTTTTTATCCGATGATCTTGCTCGTTGTTGCAAGTATTGCTTTTTGGCGTATTACTAAATAACTCACTTATCATCCTGTTTTTTCGTGCTTATTTTCTATAATAAGCACGTCATCAATTTTCCTGTATAATCTTTCATCGTTAACACCCAAAACCTTTATATAGAAAGTTATTGGGCGATACAAACAGAATTAAAAAACAAACTAATTTTCAATTTATAATTTAATTCAGTGCTCTACTTATCTCCTTTTTAAGATCTTCACGTTCAGTTGAATTTAATAAGTTAACAAAAATGGCATCTGCCTCCTTTTTTTGGCCATTAAGTACCATTAACTTAGCCATTCTAAATTGCGTATATTCCTTATTTGGCATATAAAAATCGCCCAGATCTTCATTAAAATCTACTACTTGCTGATAAGCGTCAATACCTCTTTTCAGGTTCTTACCTTCGAAGCCACTAATTCGCCCTATCCAGTACAAAGACATCAACTGTGCAAATTTTTGGTCACTATTCGTTGCAGAATATGTCAACGCTCGTTGATAGTCAGACACCGCTTTATCGTAATCACGCTCAGTCTTCCAATAAGTGCCTCTCATCAATAATAGTTCGGCGTCTAACGGATATTTCTCAATAGCCAGTTTATAGGTAGCCAATACCAATTGAGTATCACCGTTTTTCTCATAACTATTTACCAGCATTTTATAGCCAAAGTTGGGGTTTTGATCAAAAGTTACTTTGGCATGCTTTATTGCTTCATCGATGTCTCCACCTAAAAGGCTGGGAGCACCTAGATAAAAATTAATGAGCCCTTCTCGATATTGTAGTTTTTCAGGTAATAACTCGACAGACTTTAAATAGCTCTTAAGTGACTTTTTAGCATATCCAGACATACTAAAAATACTCGACTTTTCTGCCTGCATTTCCATAATAGACCCCAGCCAATGAAAAACTTCGGCTTGAGTATTTTTATCTAATGCTTTTTCTGAGCTGTCTTCAATAAGTTCACCAGCTTCTAGAATATGGTCTTCAGCTAGATCTAGATCTTCATTTTTGACTGCAATCTTTGCCAAATAAAGATGAGCAACGACATTATTTTCAGTTTGCTCTAATTGCTTTTCAAATAAACTTGTTGCTTGTAAATAATCTCTTGCCTGAAATGCTGTTTTGGCTGCATCTGAATTGGCTTGTGCTGGAACTAGCACTACGAGCATGCCTGCTAATGAAATAGCTTTAATTATAGTCATTATTTCTCTTCAACTTTATTGATGTTGTTGGACAAGTTTTTATCTAATCGGGTGTAATTAGGATCAATCATTACGTAGCTAGGTTTGTCGTCGGCAATCAAGGTGACAGTTGAATTTGTTTGATTAATCAGCTGGTTTTCAATAGATAATACCTCCGTACTTCTTCGCCCTGGATGTGCGCTATATAATGCAATGTTGATTGATTCATCTATCCCTATTTCACTAACCTGTCCATCTTCATCCGTTAATAAGCGTAATGCTTTAACATCGATAACAAGCTCGTAACGCCCATCGGGAAGCTTGCTAACAACGGCTTTATTAATAGCTAAATCGTACTCTATGACTTTAGTTAACCAATCTTGCATAAGTCCTTTTTGTGAGTCATCGGCAATACCAAATAATGCGCTAAGTAAATCATCAGTTGTGGCACTAAGCGTATACTTGTGACTTTCGATTAGCTGTTTAAAAGCGCTATTAAGTTTTTGCTCTCCTAACAATTCTTTTAAAGCCGTAAATACTACAGGTCCTTTACCATAATTTAGATAAAGTTCATGGTCTGCATCGATTAAACCGACTTCAGCAGTACCAGCATAAGCACGCCCTGAAAAATAACGACGCTGAGTATATTTTGTTAATTGTCGAGCCATGTTATTTCCATACATTTTTCCTAATATAACCGCCTCCATATACTTGGTTAACGATTCCACTAAAACACCTTCACCTTGCGTAACCTTAGGGGCTAATTTTTCTCCTAACCACTGGTGCATCACTTCATGAATGGTATTTCGAGCAGGATTATTAATATCAGCACCATCTTTATAATCTTCGGTGTATAACCTTTCAGACAAGGCTATTACTCCTGCAGAAGCTTTACCGCCAAAAGGATGATAATCAGGTACTTCAAGGATGCTTAAACTATCAAACGCATAAGGCCCAAGATTCGTTGTTGCGTAGTCGAGTGTTGCTTGAGTTGCACGTAACATTTCACCAATATTTATGCCATGCTCCGGATGAAAATACATTTCAACCTTAATCCCCTTGTAATCAATGCGCTGTGTTTCATAAACGGCTGAGAAATAGCCTACTAACGGGTAAATAGCTTGCTGCATTTTGTAATGAAAATAGTTTCGGCCATCTTGCTGCCACGTTTTTAGCAGTTGCCCTGATGTTACGGCTGTTTGTTCAACTGACGTTGACAATACGGCTTCGAACGTCCTTTTTTGGGTAATGAACTTTCCTTTATCATTGTGTTTACTTCGATCTGATGCGCTAACGATTTTGGCCGTTAAACCACGATTTTCACGTTCAAATTTATCGTTTATTTCAATGCGTTCGATATAACCCATTAAAGGTTCAAATCCACTGTGATTCAGATAAGAGCCGTTATTCACTATGCCTTTATTAATAGCGAAAGCTGATGATGTTTGCGCTAATTGATAACTCATCGCTAAGCTTTCCCCTGGTAATAATGGTTGCGATAGTTGAAATAAATAAACACTCCAGTTCTCGGTTGAGTCGTTAAGTGAAACTGTCGCGCCGGCAATTTCTATACTTTGTAGCGGTACACGTGCGGTGACAAATATTTCGTGCATTGCTTCATTAGCAGTATTAACCAAAAGGTAATCCGCTTTAACTGAGTAACTTTGCTGGTTAGGATAAAAATCAACCGCAAGTTTCATTTGGCTCACTTGTGGAATAGCTAAGCTTTGATATTGCTTATACTTACGCTCATAAAGCGCTTGGTCATCAAAACTTTTATCCATTGTTTGGTGATCATTGCTGACAGGAATATTGCATTGAATAAAAATACCAAAGGCTAAAAGTGCCACTAACAGTGAAGGTATATACACACGAGATAATTTTACATTCTCATTTGTATGGGCTGTGTTTATTGGTGATACTTTTTTACCGGAAAAGCATTTTGTTTTATACCACTCTCCCCTATTCCATTTAAGTATCGTCAACCCAGCAATGAACAGTGCAAATATTCCCCAAAACCCAGCTAAGTAATGGAACTTAATACCAAAATCTCCATACCCTACTAAATCGGAATCAATACGTAATAAGCTGGGGAGCTTATTGATGTTTGATAAAGGATGTTCAAAGCCTAATAAGCCACTTGATACTGATAAAAGCACAATAACAATCGCACTGATCATCATGCCTAGATATTTATTGGCAAAACGACTGCTGGCAATATACGTTTGTATAAAGAAAATTAATACAGTTTGAATTAGCACGGGCACGGCGATGAAATAAAACAGAGAAAGGTAATGAGCAAATTCGAAGCGGTAATAATCATTGGCTAGTTGAAAAACAATCGATGCAGCAATATTCATCGCCACAAGAAACAATGGAATAAAAAATAAGGATAATAACTTTGCACCATAAATGGTGGCATTAGCAACCGGTGAACTGTCAATAAAACTGTCAGCTTTAAGGAGTTTTTCTTGCCATATTTTTTCTGCACTGTAAAAAATAATAATCGCAGTAACCAATGGAATAAAAGCTTCGGTGCTATAGCTAACTAAAAGCACTGTTGTAGGATAACGTCCAGAGAAAATACCACTACTAAATACCCCCACTGCCATCAACATACCGACAATGGCCATGCCAGTAACAAGTATAACTAACACTCTAAATGCCCATTGCCCTATAATTTGTTTAATTTCAATGACTGACAATGTTAACAAGGCTAAAAGTTGAAACTTAAGTCCTTTGGTATCAGTACTGACTAAAGGTGTCTCAAGATGCTTTTTAAATTGAGTTGAAATATAGCCAGGTATAGCCTTGATTACTTCCAATTTCTTTTGTGAGTTATTACGTGAACGTCTTCGTTTATCACTTGACGTATTTTCACTTGGCTGAAAGTGATGAATAACAACTTTCCCAAGATATACAAATACAGCTAATGCTATCGATAACCACATAACCCGATTTAACAATAATGAACCCGACAAGCTAAATAACTGCTGGTTTTTTTGTGCAGGCGTCCAGAATTGACTTTGTTCAAAGAAAGCACTCGTACCAAAAGGGTCTAACAAGGCAAAGATGCTGACCACATTTGGATCTTTAAACACCATGCTTCCAGTTACTGGTGCGCCGATAAATATCATTGACACCCAAAAAAAGATAAACAGTGAAATTGCCGTGATATAGGTGGCAAAAGCATTTTGTTTTTTTAAAGTCACTGCCACTAATATACTTGTGGTAATAAGGGTGTTTGGTAAAACAAAGACTAACCAAGGCCATAAATAGTGGTTCAAGGAAAATTGGCTTATTTTTTCTGGGTCAATACTCGGCGATAACATTCCTAACATGAGCCCAATGGATAAAATAGAAACAACACCTAAGGTACTCATTAGTATAGCTAAGGTACAACTGAAAAATCGTTGCTTTATCGCCAACATACCAACAATACCGTCAAAATGATGATCTTTGTCTCTAAGTAAGCTATTAACACAAAACATCATCGCGGCAAAAATACTAAGTACCGAAGTCAGGGCGATAAAATAACTTAAACGATAAGGGGAGTTAATGTTGAGTAATTCCATGCCCTGACCTAAAACATCCGCATTAATAACAACACCATAACTCAGTAAAGCGAAAAATAAGATAATGAAAGACGGTTGCTTGATTTGATATAAACTCTCGAAACGTAATAATTGAGTCAACATATTTAGCTCCTTAGCCACTCTTCAGTTAGCGCTGTTGTTGCTTTAAGGTATGAAAATAGGCATCTTCTAAATCGGCTTCCACAGGTGTGAAACCATGCCCGGGATTAATGTCTGATACCAGTCTAATTTGATAACAACCATTCTTTAATCGCACAGACAATAATTCATATTGCTGCCGAAACTGCTCTAACTCATTTTTGGAGATAGTTTTTCTCCAAAGCCTGTTCTGTAAAGTGTTTATTAAGGCTTGTGGTTCACCTTGAAAACATATCTCCCCAGCATTTAATATTGCCATTTTTGGACATAAATTATTAATATCTTCCACAATATGGGTTGATAAAAGAATGATCATTTTCTCTGCGATGTCTGATAAAATATTGTGAAAACTATTACGCTCTGCGGGGTCTAAGCCTGCGGTAGGTTCATCAATAATTAACAGTTTCGGAGAGCCCAGCAATGCTTGAGCGATGCCAAATCTTTGTTTCATACCACCTGAATAGTTGGCAACTGCTGTATTTTTGTGCGCGGTGAGGTTGGTTAACTCCAGTAGATAATCAATTTGTTTTCTTCTGGTTGTTTTGTCCGTTACTCCTTTTAATACCGCCAAGTAATCAAGCAGTTGCACGGCAGACATTTTAGGGTAGACACCAAATTCTTGAGGCAAATAACCAAGATATTTCCGAATGGCGTCAGGGTTAGCTTGGCTGTCCTCACCATTAAAAATAATATTGCCATTGTCGAAAGTCTGTAACGTTGCCAAACTACGCATAAAGCTCGACTTACCAGCACCATTGGGGCCAAGTAAACCGAACATACCGTTAGATAATGTTAGATTGATATTATTTAGGGCTCTAAAACCATTATGATAAGTTTTGCTTAATCCAGAAATTTTAAGCTGATTCTCAGTTCTACTGTGCTTATTTGCATCGGTAATTAAGTCGGGGGCTATTGCTACTGCTTCCATAATGTTACTCCACAAGAGAAAGGTAAATTTATTTGCAGCAGTTATAACCAAGGCAAATGGTATTCCCTAGTGATAAATAAGTTATGTGACGAACCACGACTTTTCTTGGTCAAACACTGATTTAGCAGCGTTAATACCGTTGATGTTAAAAAAGACCTTGTTAGACACTGTAATGATAACGTTAGTCAAATAACGATGCTTGAGGACGATTAGCGCTCGCTTGAATTGATAAAGCCGTGTACTTTTAGCACTCATTTATGGGTGTAACTAGTTACGTTGTATGAACGATGTTTTGTTATACTTTTTATGTTGGAACTTTAAATTATAAGACTTTCTTTTATGGACATTGTCACTTGTTGATTAAAAAATTATCTGAACAAAGTAAACATTCGCTTAAACAAAAGGTAAATAAAGCCAAGTTGGCGTTATTCACTCAATGTAAGGAAAACCTAGTTGCCATCTTGGTGGTTTTTACAACATTAATGAGCTTAACATTAATGATATCGGCAATAGCTACGCGTGAAAGTCGCATAGATTTTGCGGTAACATTACTCATTATAAATTATCTTTTGTTATTCTTTTTGATCATCGCGAATAATCCTTTTAAGAAATGGTTACTCGATTTAAACTGTCTTAAGAAATACTATAAAGCTAAAAAACCAGTGATTTTTTTCTTAAACTGGCTTTATAACCATAACATCGCTTTTAGTTTTATAATGGCTTTTAGTACTATTTTGATCTTTGAAGAAGTACATCGAATTAATATTATATATAACTTTACTATTGCTTTTTCTTTTGCACTTATTCTTTATCGAATAGTGCTTTTTATTCAAGAAAAATCACAACATCAGCCTCAATCTCTTGATTTAAAAACCCAAAAAATATATATGATTTACGCAAGCTTTATTGCACTGAGTTTCATTTTTTCAACGACTGTTGATACAAGTGACTACGGTACGCAATTTCAACTAACTGTTCTAAGTTGGGTGATGCTTTTTCACTTACTTTCTCATTGGATGACAGGTCAATGGAAACTTGTTAAGCAGCTTAAAAATGAACGGATTAATGCCGAATTGATGCATTTAAAAAGTCAGGTGAATCCACACTTTCTTTTTAATACCCTTAATAATTTATACGGGTTAGCGCTAGAAAAATCAGACCAAACACCAGGTTTGATCCTCAAACTATCAGACATGTTGCGGTATACCATTTACCAAGGTAAAAAAGATCAGGTTCTACTTAAAGACGAAGTAAATTACCTTAACGATTTCATTCAACTACAACAGATCAGGTATCATAAACCCGTAAATATAACATTCAATAATGAAATAGCTGAATCTGGCTTAGTGATCTCCCCCTTATTATTATTAATTCTCGTAGAGAATGCATACAAACATGGCGTTGAAAAACTCACTGAAGAGGCTTTTATACTTATCAAGCTTGAAGTTAAAGAGCAAAGCATGATATTTGCAATAGAAAATAATTTCGATGAGAGTGAACAATCGAGCATTACGGGTATTGGGCTACAAAATTTAAAACAACGCTTAAAGCTCATCTACCCTGATTCACATCAGCTGGATATTACTTCTGAAAATGGCGTGTATTCGGTTCGACTTGAAATACAATTAAAGAGCTAATATAAATATGAATAACAAAGACATTAGTTTTATGATCATTGATGATGAGCCTATCGCTCATCGCATCATAGAAGAATACTGTACAAACCTTCCTCATTTCAAGTTGGTTAATCATAGTTATAACGCATTGGAAGCCATGCAATTTCTTGCAACTAACAGCGTTGATTTTATGTTTCTTGATATCAATATGCCTAAATTAAGTGGCTTTGACTTTCTCAAAACGTTGACAATAAAGCCAAAAGTTATTGTTACTACGGCTTATGAAGAATTTGCCCTCGAAGGATTCGAATTAAATGTCAGTGACTACTTGTTAAAACCGTTCAGTTTTGAGCGCTTCTTAAAAGCCGTTAACAAAATAACAGCAGAAAATACGCCAGTTTTAAATGAGCATCAGGCAGTTTCAAATTCGCTAAATAATATTGATGCCCTAAGCCAGAGAATATTTATCAAAGGTGATAAAGCCCATCACCAGATTGCCCTGAATGACATTTTTTATATTGAAGCTTGTGGTAACTATTGCTTGGTTTATTGTCGTGATGGCAAAATAGTGACTCATCAAAAAATATCACAATTTGAAAAAGACTTGCCGCAAAGTTTGTTTATGCGCGTACATAAGTCTTTCATTGTTGCTAAAAGTAAAGTCAATAGTGTAAGTTCTGCACAGCTAGAAATTTCCAACTCAAAAATTCCTGTAGGTCAAACCTACAAAAAGACAGTAATGGAATTTATTAAATAAATTCCATTACTGTTTAATAGTTACAATTGTGCTGATAGTTTTAGTTGTACATCTCGATTAATTGCATGAAACGCTGGAATTAATATCAGAACAACTAACGTAGAAATCACAGTTCCAAAACTTAAAGCAATAGCAAAAGGCACAAGAAATAGCGCTTGTTCAGATGTTTCAATTAACATTGGTATTAAACCTACCGTTGTCGTTATTGATGTTAATGCTATCGCTCTAAATCGAGACAGTGATGCTTGAATTATCGCTTGTTCAAAGCTTACACCTTGCTCGATTAAGTGATTAAACTTTGAGGTTAAGACAATAGAACCATTAATGACTAATCCAGATAATGCCACCATGCCAAACAAACTATTCGATGTCAGTGAATATCCCATAAGGATGTGGCCACCTACCGCAGCAGCAACACAATAAGGAATGGTTAAAAGGACAATGAGACCTTGTGAATAACTGCTAAAGAGAGAAGCGATTAAAGCAAAGATAATTATGCAAACAATGGCAAAACCTTCCATCACTACACTTGTTGTTGATTCCCCACTATCACTGTCTAAACTACCTCTCATTCCCACTTCAAGCCCTGGGTATTTTGCACGTAAACTGGGTAATACCTTATCGCTTAATTCTTTTATAACTAAACTTTGGTTACCTGTCTTTGGATCCATCATGCCACCAACATTAATATATCTTCGACCATTCGTTCGTTTTATTGACGTAAATGTTCTTGAGTGTTCGACGATTGCAGCTTGCGAAAGAGGTATTTCGATTCCTCCTGGAGAACGAATTATAAGTTCCCGTAAGCTAATTAAAGAGTTCTTCTCAATTTGAGGTAATCGTATCCAAACTTTAACCAGATCACTGTCTCTTAAAAACCTAAGTGCTTCGGTACCAAAAAATGCAGCGTTAAGTTGCTGACCTAGTATTTTTTCAGTGATCCCAAGGGATTTTGCTTCTTCTGTAAGTGAATATTTAAATTGTTTTTTACCTTGCGATAAACCGTCTGTAACATCAAATACACCTTCAAAAGATGTTAATACACTCGCTAATTCTTTTGCTGCACTTTCTAATGCGTTAATTGATGCATGCCTGATATCGAGAGAAATACCTGAATTACCACCAAAACCTACTAAATAATCAAATTGTAATGATTTTGCTTGGTGGATTTCACCCACTTTTTCTCGCCAAAGCTGCACAAAATCATTTTGATTAAAGTCTCGGAAATCCTCACTGACGAGGTTAAAAGTGATTTTTGAGTAGTTAGGGGAAAATATACCTGCTGAAATGTCTCGACTAGTAATATCTTCTATTGAACCTAGCTCATTAAGTGCATAAATGCCTGCTTGCTCAATGTGTTTCGACAGTCTTATTGTTTCTAATGGGGATGAATCAATCGGCAGTGTTAGTCGCGCACTAATTTTGTCAGAAGGAACTTGAGGGTACCATCTAAAATCAATTCTACTTGATTGAAACCAAGCGACGATAACCAATAATAATCCGGTGAAAACTATCACTGTGTGATAACGATACTTCAGACTAAAGCACAATATTTTTAGGAAATAATCATCTCTAAATTTATCAAATGACTTGGCGATACGTTCTTGAAATAGCCCACTTCGTATCAAAAGCTTCGCTAATTTATTGTTCCTTTTATTTGATTCATTTACATGGAGATGAGCAGGTAAAATAAATAATGCTTCGACTAAAGAGACGGAAAAGACAATAATCGCAACGATTGGCAAAGACCTCATATATTGTCCCATATCACCCGACATCGTTAATAACGGAATGAAAGCAATGATGTTGGTGATCACAGCAACCATAACTGGTAAAATCATTTCGTTAACCCCTTCAACAACTGCTCTACTCGTTGGTATGCCCTTTTGTCGTTTTGCGTAAATGTTTTCACCGACAATAATCGCATCATCAACAACAATCCCCAAAGTCATAATAAATGCGAACATTGAAATCATATTTATTGAAACATCGAGATAACTTAACAGTGTAAATGAACTAATAAATACAACTGGTATAGAAATACCTACCCAAAAGGCTAATCTTGGATTGAGAAATATTCCCAATACTAAAACAACGAGTAACAAGCCTGTAATGCCATTATTAATCAACATTCCCATGCGGTCTTTAAATTTATCTGTGCGCTTGTAGGGGAATTCTAATTTTACATTGAGGGGCAATTCTTCATTTAGTTTATTGATGGATTCATTGACTTTATCTGCGAGGTCTAACGTGCGGGATGCCTTAGATTGATAAACATAAATAATCATGCCTTTTTCACCATTATAGCTAAAGTAACTATTGTCTTCTTTAAAGCCATCACTGATTTTTGCAATATCACCTAGGGTAATTATTGAGCCATCAACTTCATGTTTTAACGTTATATCTCGATAGTCGAGCGCATTTTCTCTACGACCTTCTGTTCTTAAAACATAGTCACCCGCTGATGTGTTTATTTCACCACTAGGGACATCTTTTGCTGAAAAGTTAACGTGATTTGCTATTTCAGCAATGGTTAAGTCTAGTGACCTCAGTGTTTGATAAGGTATTTCTATATTGATTTCAGGTTCTTTTTTAATACGTGGCGTTACTTGAATAATGCCATCAATGTTAAGTAACTCATTTTTGATACGATTAACCAATTGATAAAGTAGTTGTTCATCTATATCGCCGTTAATAGCTATTGTTGTTAACCATCTCGCATCATCATCTAATCGAACCACCGGGCGTTCAGCACCTAAAGGAAACGAAGATATACCATCAATAGCATTTTTAACATTCTGTAATATTCGCCCCAAATCTTCACCGTCGGCAATATCTGCTCGAACGGAAGCATTACCTTCTTGTGCCGTTGAAGAAACTTTAGACAGACCTTCAATAGACTCTAAACGTGCTTCAATAGCCAAAATAATATTTTTTTCTATTTCTTCCGGACTTGCTCCGGGGTAAGACATATCGATGAGTACTGTTGCATAGGTGTAATTAGGTTGTATTTCTTGTCGAATATTTTTCAATGAAAACAGACCGCTAACTAATAATAAAACCATAAGTAAGTTAGCCGCAACAGGGTTTTTCGCAAACCAACTGACAGGATTTATTGATGTATTAATCGGTGTTCTGTTATTCGGCAAAGTATCTATTATTGGGGTATGGATGGTTGATTTATTCATAACAACGTCTCTTAAAATTCAAAAGTAAACTGACAAATATTTATTGGCATTCGGCTGAGCTTTTAAAGGTTAACTTGATCAATGGCTTTAACTTTCGTGCCAGTGATAAGACCAAATACCGGCCCGGTTATAATTTTATCGTGCTCTTCTAAATTAATAGCAACAATCGCTTTATGTTTAGATTCCCACTTTAACGTAGTAACTCTTGACTGAAGATGCTGGTTCTTGTCGACAACATAAACGTGATTATTGTTGATCAATGCTTCACGAGGTATTGCATAAGCATTTTTAATGACGCCAGCAGCTATTGTTGCAGAAATATGAGTCCCTATAAGCAAAGAGCTCTTGAAATCTTCACCTGTTGTTTGTTTAAGCTTTTTAACGTTAACAATAGCGCCGCTCAATTTTGTAGCGCTAACAAGGTCAGCAAGTAAACTAATAACTTCCCCTTGATAAGCTTGATTATTTGAATGAAAGGAAACTAATGAACCTGCTTTTTCAGGGGTTCTTATGGTTAAACGGTCAATTAATTTTGCAGGAAACTTAAGTGCTAACCAACGTTCGTTTGCTTTAGTTAATACCGCAATAGATTGTTGTTGATTAATAAATTCACCAACAGTTGCAGTAATTGATAGAACTCGGGCATCGTAAGGTAAAACAAGGTTAGTTCTCTGCAGAGAAACTTCAGCTTTAGTTACTGCATTTTTTGCTAATTGAACTCGAGCTTTTGCTTGTTTAAGTTGAGGAACTCTTAATGCTAATGCCTTGTTTTCTCCATCATCAACAAATTTTCGGTCATTCAACTCAAACTCTTTTTTTGCTAATCGTTGTTGTCCTTGCTCCATCGATAATGACGCAATTGCTAAGGATAGCTTTGCCTCAGCTTCACTTAATCCAATTTTGAAATCTGTCTGTTCTATTTGAATAATAGAATCGCCAGCCGGTATTAATCCACCTAGAATGAATTGTTGATGGGTCTTAATAATAAGTCCAGATACCTGCGGCGTTAAAGATATGGCTTTATTCGGGGCTATAACGAGCCCTTGTGCGGTAATGGTCACTGGGTGATCTATTGCGTTTGCAGTAATGACTTCGACACTTGGAGCAATACGAATAACTTGGGCTCTTGCACTTTGTGGCGGAGACGAAAATATTGCATAAAGCGCCAATGAAAAAAACATAATGAAGCAAACAGCTGATAATATTCCTAAATTTATATATCTTAATAACATGAATAGGTCCTAGATTTTAATCCAAAAGCGATTGATTGAGGTCTAGGTAAACTATATAGGTGGGGATGTTAGCTTTTATCGCAAAAAACTGTTGTATTGTCGCCATTTGTCGAATTTTTTTAAAATTGCGACAAAGCGATACAAAAATAATAGAAGAAAGTAGCGACATTCTTATATTGCTCTTTTATTATTCATTCAGTACTCGAGGAGCCAAACTAGAATGACGACTTTAAAATACCATATTCTAATTGTTGATGATGAACGTGATATTACCGACCCTTTAGCAACCTACCTTAATAAACATGGTTATGAAATCAGTATCGCTCATAACGGAGAAGGTATGGATAAAATACTGCTCAGAGTGAATGTTGACTTAATTGTGCTTGATGTAATGATGCCAGGTGAAGACGGGTTGAGTATTTGCAGAAGGTTACAAGAGATAAACAAGATACCGGTTATTCTTCTTACCGCATTAACCGATGAAACTGACAGAATTGTTGGACTTGAAGTCGGTGCAGATGATTATCTTTGTAAACCTTTTAATCCCCGTGAACTTGTCGCTCGCATTAAATCTGTCATAAGACGCAGTGAAATGGTGCCTCATCATAAGAAGTTATCGACTGGTATGGTTAAATTTGATCGATGGCGAATAAATTTATCTTTTAAAGAAATAATAGATGAAGATGATGTCGTTACGTTACTTAGTTCAGGAGAACATAGATTACTCATATCTTTGATTGAATATGCGGGTATTATTTTGAGTAGAGATCAATTATTAGATATGACGAAAGGTGAAGAATCAAAAATGTTTGATAGAAGTATTGACAATCATATCAGTCGCTTAAGACAAAAAATTGAAATAGACCCTAAAAGACCTAAAATTATCACAACCCATCGAGGCGGTGGTTATTCATTTGTCGGTCAATTGGAATATTTAACTTGAGTATTGTTGCGTTTTTCCGACCTAAAAATTTAGCGCAACAAATGATACTCGTCATGACTATTTCTTTGTCGTTATTACTGCTCGCTTTTTTTATTGTCGATATCCTTCAACAGAAAAACTTACCCGAAACAGCCATAAGTAATACCAAACTAACTAAATTAAATTCACTATTACCAATTATTGATATCTTAACTGATTCCCAGCAACAGCAATTTCAAGACAAGTACTCAAGTTGCCATGAAGGTTATGTTATTACTAACAAGCCTTTTCAATCAACACAAAGCTACAGTGATGCAAAGAAGATAGAGAAATATATAAGTCAGTATTTGGCGATAACAACAAATAGTGTGAAAATTAGTTTAGCCACTTTTCAACAAAAAGATTTTTCCTATGACAAATGTGGAACAACAATAAAATTCCCGTTAAATGGTATGGTGATTAGTCTCTTATTAGAAAATGGTAAATGGCTAAATGCCGAAGTTCATGAGCACGAATGGCATTTAAGGGAAATACATAACTGGTTGTTTTGGACACTATTAGCGTTTGTATTTATAGCGGCCGTGAGCATAAAATTAATAAGTCATTTAACGAAGCCACTAACACAGTTAAATAATGCAGCACAACAATTTGCAAAGGGATTAGAGTTTTCTAAAGTTGAAGAATCGGGCTCTCCAGATCTTCGACAATCGATTAAGTCTTTTAATGAAATGCAACAAGCCGTATTGACTGCACTTAAAAATAGAACAACGACATTGGCTGCTATTAGCCACGATATACGTACTCCTTTAACCGCTCTAAGATTAAAAGCTGAATTACTTGATGACGAAAAAACAAAGTTGAATTTTGTTGATAGCATTAATAAAATTGAAAAAATAACAGCATCCGGTTTAAATTTTCTCAAAAGCGATAATAAAACGGAGCCAAAAAAGAAAATAAACTTAAGTGCCTTGCTTGAAAGTGAATGTTTCGACTTTTCGGAGTTAAAACATCAAGTCGCTTATATTGGTTCATACAATATAAAGGTAGAATGCCGCCCTATTGCATTTTCACGAGCAATACGTAATTTAATTGAAAATGCGATTAAATACGGAGAAAATTGTCAAGTAGATCTAGTCGAAATGCCTCAAGGTATCATGATAAAAATTATTGATTCCGGTCCTGGTATTCCTGATGACGAATTATCTACAGTACTTGAGCCATTCTATCGACTATCTAAAGCGAGAGAAAGCGTGCAAGGTGGCTTTGGATTAGGTCTTGCTATAGTAAAAAATATTATAGAAGGTCATGGCGGTGAATTTTGGCTTGAAAATATAAAACCTAACGGGTTAATGGCAATTATAAAGTTACCATATTAGCGGGTTTTTATTATTGCTAATTTTAGGTAGAATATTACATACTTTTATTTTTAATTTATGAAGCAAAGAGTATTAAACCATAATGAATGAAAGTAGTTTATTCCGTTATTTAGTAGCATTGCTTTGCATTGTGACTATGCCATCAATATCAAAAGAGCTGGATATTCAGCCTCACATTGAAGTCGTAACAGAACACCTGCCTCCCTTTCAAATAGATACCCCGACTAAAATATTAGGATTCGCAACAGAGATAGTATCTACTGCACTGTCTAGCACACCGTTTACCTTTAAGATAAGTCTTTACCCATGGGCTCGGTCATATAATATGGCTTTGAGCAAAAAAAACACCTGTATCTATTCAATCGCAAGAACCCCTGAACGAGAGAATGAATTTATTTGGGTCAATACCATAGCGAAACGCAATGTTTCCCTCGTAGGCTTAACTAAAAAAAGCTTAAGTATAAACTCATTCGAAGACGCCAAAAAATATATGACTGCTGTGATCCGTGATGATGTTACTCACCAACTATTAGTGAGTAAGGGGTTCAAAGAAGGTGTCAATTTATTAGTAGTCAACAATACTCATTCATTATTAACATTATTAGTAAAACGTGAAAGCATCGATTTAATTTTAATTGATGGATATACGGTCAAGTATCGAGCACAATTTAATAATTTAGATCCCAAAATATTTGAAAGTGTTTATCAGCTAAATGCTAAACCCTTAGACTATTATTTTGCCTGTAATACAAAGACCCCACCTGAGGTTATTAAACAATTACGCCATTCAATTAATCAAATGAAAGTAACAGGCCAGCTTAATAAATTAATCAACGAGTGGCAATACCCGGTAATAAATGTAAATTAAAGCTTCATCTATATTGAGTCGCAATTTAACCAACCTACTCCTATTACTGAGTAAACTTTCTACTAAACACAGGTCCAGCAAATAAACCCTATTCTCTGACCCCATGTTATTTTAGACGCACTATTTAGTTTTCTCTAAAGCGCAGTTCCAAAGTCCAATAATATATATTTGAATAGTTATAATTGAGCTATTTCTTGGCTTAAATCTATATTATTATTGGTAATTATTCTTTCGAGTACGATCACTCTACCAACAAGTATATCTAACTTTTTTTGTGTCGCTATCACAGTAAGACTCTCGCTTTCTTTTTGTAACGCGAGTAATTTTTGATTGCTCTCTGATTTATAATTAAAATAATTACGCACAAATATCGTGATTAAAATCGGTGATGAAAGCACCATCATGACTAAAAACAATTCAAACATACAGACTCCTTAAGCGAGTTTAATGGTCATTAAAGGTTGATGACTTTCACCAGAATGATTGATCCATAATGACAAAACAGTTATTTCACGCTTTTTCCCGCTGCGAACTAATAAATGAATGTAAACTAAACTTAAAATGATTGCGCTGGCCTTAAATATATTTCCCTCTACATCACCCGCGGCACCACCCGACATACTAAATATACCGTAAGCTGCATTCATAAATATATGCATCCACAAAGGAAACCAGATCCGATAACCTGATTCACAAAACAACCAAGCAAACCAAGTGCCCGCGACAGAAGTTATAGCGAAAGCCGCAAAAGCTGACATTGGATCATGTCCTTGATATATGTGCCCAAAGCCAAAGATAACTGAACTCACTAAGGCTGCGGGTATAAATCCTAGGCGGCAAAATCGAAACAAAACACCAAATAATACAGCTCTAAATAGGATCTCTTCGAACACACCAGCATATACTGAACCAACCATGATTCCTGACAACGTCAGGTTTAGTTCATTACTTAAGTAAGCGTAACCTAATGTCATGGGTAAACAACAAGCAACAGCCGCTTTAAAGTAATATTGAAACCCTTCTATTTTTAGCCCTAAAATTTCTTGTAAACTTACGTCTCTAAATAATAAACATGCCGCTAACACTAAAAGGCTGTATTTGAATAGATATCTCGCAGGTGTCAATAAAAGATATGTTTGCTGGTCCATGGCTAATAAAGCTTCACTCCAATCATTCCCCCAGAGATATTTCATTACATAGTGACAGAATATAAAGGTGCTTATCATTATCAACGTTTTAATTTTGTTATCCATAGATGCCTTCTTAACTTAAAGTTCAAATTTCAAGTTAAGCATGACAAACAATGAATTCAGAATCGAACCATTAGGGATATTATTCTCAACAAAGGTACTTATAACAATGTATTGGGGTGATTAACAAGCTTCAGGGATTAATGACAAAGCTTGTTTTATCGTATCGACATAAGTGCGAGACACAGGTACGGTGATGCCAATGGGTGCCATCATTAACTTCAATCCTCCGGCATTACCGGTACTAAGTTCAACTAATGATAAGTTTACGGCATAAGATCGATGGCATCGGTGCACTAATGATTTTTCTGGTAGTTGTTTTAAAAGACTAATGAGCGAACTGCGTAATAATTTATGACTAACACTATTATCTTTCAAAATGGCAATCTCACAATAATTGTCAGCAGATTTTATAAATAAGACTTCCGATAACGATATTTGCAAATCATCACCTTTATTATCCCCTGTTAAGGTTAACACCTGAGAGGTGCTGGCTTCGTGATCTGCTTTATTTTCAATACTATTGTTTGCTCTGCTTTCACCTTCAACAATTTCTGAAAGTAACCTTGATTTTTTTGCATGATGATTTACTAGGAAAATAAAGATGATAGGAAACAATCCAATGGCAAAGGTATAGAAAAAAAATAACCCTTGATTTTCCCAATGCCAAACGCCGTAAATTGCAACGACGAAATAGCTATGATTAAAAACAGAAACTAACCCTATATAAAGACAAGGTATAATCATCAAACGCAATCGGTTATTAATACTCAGACGAGTTGAACTTATTTCTAATATTCCCGATAACAATAGTGCGCAAAACGTTACCAAGCCATAACCCGAGAGTCTCAGAAACTTGAATGGGACAGTATGGTTATTAGTACCAAAAGGCTGGAACACGAATAAAACGAATAGGGTTACAGTGGAAAAAAGTAACGCCCGTTGAAATACTATTTTTCTGGACGCAAGATCATCCTTCAACCAAAGTTTCATTATTTAAATTTTTTTTGGAAATAACATTGATAAGAAAAATAACATACATTAATGAGTAGTTGCTGATTTTTATTGAAATTATTAACACTAAACCAAATTTCTTGGAAACATAAATTAGCCATTTCAATTTATACCGGCATATTCTACGCTACATGAGAAATTATCCATCTCAGCAACATCATAAGTACCACAATCTATCGTGTACCATTTTATCTGCTCAGCACTTAACGCGCTATTTACTCAAACCATAGGAATTAATTGAATGATAAAATGATAGAAATACTACCATTTCATTCAATTCATTTTTCTGGCTAACTTATATATTATTGGTTTTTTTACAAGTAGGTGCATTACTCGCTTGATAAAAAGTTTGAGAAATCGGCAAATGGCCTTTCAGTTGGTCAATACGCGTTTTATTTGATGGATGGGTTGACATAAATTCTGGCGGCGAACCGTTTGATAGTTTTGCCATATTTAGCCATAAGTCGATAGCTGCAGAGGGTTCAAATCCAGACTTAGCCATTAAGTCTTGCCCGACAATATCAGCTTCACTTTCGTGAGCGCGGCCGTAGGGCATCAACACGCCGTACTTTGCAAGCACCCCAAAGCCAGAGATCAATAATTCACGGTTTTCAACATTGCCTGCCGATAAGACAGTATCAAAAACAGCAGAAGTTGTTTGGGATAACTTATTTGAAGACATACGTTCATTCGAGTGACTTTCGATAACGTGTCCTACTTCATGGCCAATAATAGCACCCAGTTGATCTTGAGTTTCAGCTACTTTTAAAATACCCGTATAAACACCGATTTTACCGCCCGGTAAAGCAAAGGCATTGACTTGTTCAGAATCAAATACTACAACTTCCCATTCACCGTTATGGGCAGATTTTGGCACATTAACCGTAATAGCTTTAGCGACACATTGCACATAATTATTAACGGCTTGGTCTGTATTGATTTTTTCTTTTTCTTTCATTTGTGCAAATGAACTAGCACCCATTTTATCGAGCTCTGAGCTTGAGAAAAGGGTTATTTGATTACGGCCAGTTGAAGATTTTGCACAACTTGCTAAAACAACAAGTGCGGCAAGCGTTAATGAGAGAGTAACTTTCTTATTCACAATATTTCCTTAGGTGAGAGCTTTAATGAGATCCTTCTTTCTATTCTAAGGAAATTAACAGTAAAACTCGACAGTTAAAGTGAAACCTATAGCGAAATTTTGCGTAAATTAAAGGTAAATGAGGTACCTTCTCCTAAAGTACTGGTTACTTTAATATCAGATTTTAATAATTCTAGTAATTTTTTAGTGATGGCAAGGCCAAGCCCTGTATGTTTTTCTTCGTCTTGCACCGCATTACTAGCACGATAACGCGTGTCAAAAATATACAGCAGCTCATCTGCTTTAATGCCTGTGCCTGTATCGGTAATATTCAATTGGCATTGGTTTTGATTAAGCTCAGTTATAGATAACGTTATTTTGCCCGAGTCCGGTGTATGACGAATAGCATTTTCTAATAAATTACTTAATATCCTTTCTAACTTCCCGATATCACTATGAACTTGAGTATAAGAAAACTCTGGCACAATGTTGATTTCTATTTGCTTAGCCGTTGTTTGCAAGTTGAACTTAGCGACAACATCATATAAAAGTTCAGCTAAGTTAAACGCTTCAAGATTCAAAGAAACTTGTCCACCTTCTAGATGGGCCAACTCGAATATTTGATCAATAAGCCCTTTCAATTGCTGGGCGTTTTTCAAGGCAATTTCAACATATTTTTGTCGTTGTTCTTTAGTGACTTTATCACTTTTTAATTCAAGGGTTTCAATATAACCTTGCAGAGAAGACAAAGGTGTTCGTAAATCATGAGAAATATCAGCCAACAATTCACGTCTATGCTCATCATTTTTTTGTAACATGTCAAACTGTTGATTAATTTGCTTAACCATTTGCTCAAACGCTTCGCCAAGTTGATGTACTTCATTACGACTGTTTGGCATCCATTTAGCGAGATTAACTTTACTTTTATCAAAACCAACAGCTCGTAGTGCTTTAATATCCTTACTTAGCCGTCTTAATGGACGAGTAAAATAAGCAAATATTCCTAACATAACCACAAATAAGAAAAGCATCGCCCCGAACATAGCCATAATAGAAAGTTCTGTTTGCCTGCTTGACTGCAAACGGTTAAAAGCAGATTCATAACGTTCTCCAGCAACAATCACATATAAGTAACCTTGCAAACTACTGCCATTGAATACAGGCGCAGCAGAAAATATTTTTTTACGCGTTACATGTTGAGGATCATCACCATAAATAGGTAATGAAGCCTTATTTTGGGTTAATTGAATAAGAGGTAGTAAATCAATTTTTGTACGCTTTATTAATGACGGAGCAATGGAATGGGTGATAATTTCACCTTCAGGGTCAACAAAATAAAATTCAAACGCTGGTCCCATAACCATTAGCGTATGAAATAAATTTTTCAGCGCTTGGTGATCATACACACCTTGCTGCAATAACGGATTATCTCTGGCTAGACTTGCCGCTAATGACAAGTGTAAGTTTTGTTCTGATTCATACCTTGTTTTCTGTTCAAGCTGTTGAGCCCAAACATAAAACACACTGATAATTGCGATGAATACCACCAATAATGAAAGAGACAAACGGTGATATAAAGACAATTTCATGCGGCAACACCCTCCTTATTAAATTTATAACCTACGCCCCAAACTGTTTGAACAATTTCTGGTTTAGTGGCAATTTTTTCAACCTTATTACGCAAACGATTAATATGAGAATTTACAGTATGCTCATAACCACTATGGTGATAGCCCCATACATTACTAAGTAGCTGCTCTCTAGAAAATACTTGGTCTGGGTGAGAAGCTAGAAATAAAAGTAAATCGAACTCGGTAGAGGTTAACTCTATTTCTTTACCCGCCAATAACGTTCGATGAGTCGTATTATTAATTTGCAATTCACCTACGGTTAAATGCTGTTCAGGTTGATGTTGCTCTGAATTTTGTTGTTCACGCTGAGCCACTAAATGTAACCGCCGTAATTGGCTACGAACACGGGCTTGTAATTCACGAACACTAAAAGGCTTGCTCATGTAGTCGTCAGCGCCTAATTCAAGACCTAAAACACGATCAATCTCACTATCACGAGACGTTACCATTAAGATCACTTGTTCTGGTTTTTGTTCTCGAAGTTGTCGGCAAACATCTAACCCTGAAATCCCCGGTAGCATTACATCCAATAAAACCAAAGAATAGTTATTCTGACTTAATTTCTCCAACGCTAACTCACCTGTTAAGCAATGTTCAACCGTTAATGACAGCTCTTGTAAATTCAAAATCATTAAATCTGCAATATCTTGATCATCTTCTACCACTAATATGGTGTCCATGTATATCTCACTATTTATGTTTATAAGAAAAATAAATAGGGACTGAAATACAACGCTTAACAAAAAGTCTTCACCTACTTGCTCTGCTTAGTGTGATCCTATGTGCAAACCTTGCAAAGTTTTTTGTAGGTGACAATTTGATCTTCTACATAACGCTAACTTAGTTACTCGGTGCGAGTTACCATAACGGCTAAAGTTGGATTATCAAAACGGTGTGCTTGCGTTAATGCTGAAACCATCAAACCATCATCAGCAGAAACAATACCGCTATGCATAGCAACTTTGTCAATATCGTCACGTTCAGCGTTAAAACCTTCACCTGTTCCACCACCAGCAGGACCAGGAATAGTCGTCATCAACTCAGAGTTTTTTTCAGTACCTGAGTCATAAGAACTTGTTGTTAGTGAAATACTTTCGCCAACAGCTAAATTATTTACGGCTAATGCATTGATACCTGTAAAACCATCATTAGTATTTACTAACATCGTTGCCAAAGATAACATCATAGGTGCATTATTTACGTCTGTAACAGTATACGAAACGTCAAGCATTTCACTCATACCAGGAAGTAAAAGCCCTGCCCCCCCTTGTCCTGAAAGAACTATAGACTCGGCTAAAACTGCTGAGTTATCACCACTTTCTGCTAAATTTTCTAAAGCAACACTCGCCATTTCACCTAGAGACCATAACTGACCTTCGTTATGTAAAACCAGTGCAACTGGTGACATTGGTTGTGCATACGTTAAATTAGTAACCGTTACTTGATAGGTGTAAGTAAACATCGGATCTGGTTCTGGTACTTCAATAACCATCTCTTTAGAGCTAGAAGATGATCCGCCACATGCACTCAGCATTACTGTTAGCAGTGCGGTTAACGCTATTTTATTATTGATTGAAATCATGGGGTACTCCTAATTAACTGTTACAGTAATACGAGCTACAGGATTTAACCAACGATGAACAGTATTGTCTAAGTCACTATGACCTCCGGCTAAATCATCATCGCCTAAGCTGCCGCGATGTATATGTACGTAAGCATTATCTTCTGTCATTGTAACGCCAGTTCCGCCTGTACCAGCATTCATGCCTGGAGCAGCTGGAATTCCTGCAACGCCTGCAGCGCCGCCACCTGTAATCATTTCATCATTAGCTTCTGTACCAGCATCATAAGCATTCACAGTAAAAGAATACGTTCCTGCTTCTGTTGGAATTTTCCAACTGTTCAATCCGATAAAACCATCATTGGTTGGTAGCATCATAGCAACAACTGATAAATACATATTGCCGTCTGTGGTTGATAACATTGTTTCAGCTGACATTGTTGGTGCTAACAGTCCCATCGCTGGGTTTTCAGCTTTATCTGCACTTGTTAACATGGTTGATAAACCAGAAATATCTCCACCTTCGGCCATCATTTGAAGTTGTGCTGAAGCCATTTCACCTGACTTAAATAATTTTGTATCACTATCATGAGCAGCAATTAATATAGGTGTAAAGTGAATACCTTGAGTAAGATTAGTTACCTTTATGTCAAGTTCTTGCGCTTGTGTTAAAACTGAAGTGCTCATTAATAATACAGTTGATAAAAATAACGATGTATTTTTAATTTTAGAAGTTTTCTTTGCCGCGTTTGAAAGTCGAGTTTTCATAAATTTCCTTGGTTAATTAATAGTTCGAAATCAATTATGCTAAGGAAGTGTTGCAGAGGCTTCACGAAGTTATCACAAATTCATCACAAGAATTAATTATAAAAGTAATGAAATTTATTTAGGTAATCAGGTTCTCTTTGTTAAAAAAAATTTTAGAACTTGCAAAACTAACGTTAAGCATGACAAAATTATTAACAATTATAGTATTTTAGAATTAATATGAAATATAGGTTTACGCCAGAGCTTTTCAACAACATCGCCATTTCTTTCTCTTCATATCGCTGGTTCTTGATGGCATGGAGTGGTTTCTTTTTTGTTCTTTTTTTGATTTTAAGTCAACAAATTGAACAAAGTACACCCATTGTATTGGTGTGGTTTGCCATTTTTATTTTGTTTGCGGCTTTACAAACATTAGTCGTTGCGAGTTTTATTTTCTTCTTTCAAACGTTACAGTCAAATAGAGAAGAAAATAAACCGTGGAGAAAATTTTATTCGACTATTGAATGGTGTGAGGCAATTATTTTTACTGTTATATTACCTTTACCTATGATGTTATTTGTTTACGCACTAATCATTATTTAACGTGTTGTTCATGATTTAAAGCCTGAAAATTCAACAGCTAGGTTATTTATGTTTTAAAAGTAACGCCACAAGATCATCTTCTGTCAGTATTTCCACACCAAGATTTTGAGCTTTCGTGAGCTTTGAACCCGCCTTTTCTCCGGCGACTAAAAAATGAGTTTTTACTGAAATACTGCCTGAAACCTTCGCGCCAAGTGCTTGTAATTCAGCTTTAGCTTCGTTACGTCCCATTTGCGTTAAGGTGCCGGTTAACACAAATATTTTATCTTTCAGAGGTTGCTCGTCTTCAGATTTCACAACTATATCTGGCCACGACATTATTACTTCTAATTCACTCACTACTTTAATATTATGATCTTGTTGAAAAAATTGCGTAATATTTTTCGCAACAATTGCTCCGACATCAGGTACTTTCTGCAGTAACTCTTCATCTGCTACTTTTATCGCAGAAAAATTCAGGAAATAATTAGCTAAATTAGCCGCCGTAGTTTCACCAACTTCACGAATACCAAGTGCATAAATAAATTTTGGTAACGTTGTCGTTTTCGCTTTTGCCAAGCCGTTAATTAAATTATCTGCCGATTTTTTCCCCATACGTTCCATGGTACTAACATCTAATTCGGTCAGTTTGAATAAATCAGCTGGTGTTTTAATCAAATTTTCATCAACTAATTGCTCAACTAACTTATCGCCTAGACCATCAACGTCAAGCGCTTTTCTTGAAGAAAAATGCTTTATCGCTTCTTTACGTTGTGCACCACAATATAACCCTCCAGTACAACGTAATATCGCTTCGCCTTCTACTTTTACCACTGCAGAATCACACACAGGGCAACTTGTAGGAAAGCGGATATCACGACAGTCTGGTGTACGTTTTTGCAGTTGAACACTCACAATTTGAGGGATCACATCGCCAGCGCGTCTGATAGTAACAAAATCGTTAATTTTGATACCTAAACGATCAATTTCATCTTGATTATGCAAAGTGGCATTACTCACAGTAACACCACCCACAAAAATTGGATTTAAACGTGCTACAGGCGTTATTGCGCCGGTTCGACCTACCTGGAAATCAACATCAAGCAATTGTGTGGTTTCTTCTTGAGCTGGAAATTTGTAAGCAGTTGCCCAACGTGGCGCTCGTGCAACAAAACCTAATTTTTGTTGTAAAGCGATATCATCAACTTTAAAAACGGTGCCATCAATTTCATAACTTAAATTGTCGCGTTCTTGCATGATATATTGATAAAAGCTGTCAACTTCTGAAGAATCAGCCAGTAATTTGACTTCAGGACACATAGGTAAACCAAGCGTTTTTAATTGACAAAGCCGTTGATAATGTGAATTGTCTAACCACTCTTCACCTAATGTTTGACTCGAAGCTTGTTCAACATAACCAATACCATACACATAAAAAGCCAAGTTGCGTTTCGCGGCTATTTTAGAGTCAAGTTGGCGCAAACTCCCCGCGGCTGCATTTCTAGGGTTAGCAAAACCCTTTTCGCCTTTTTTTAACGCTAGAGCGTTCAAAGCATTAAAACTAGCTTTTGGCATGAAAACCTCGCCCCTTACCTCTAATATGTCTGGGTAGTTATCACCCATTAGTTTTAAAGGTATTGATTTTATGGTTCGAACATTTTCAGTGATATTTTCACCAACAGCACCGTCACCGCGGGTTGCAGCTTGCACTAAAATGCCATTCTCATAACGTAAGCTCACCGCTAAACCATCAAGTTTTGGCTCAGCACAATACTTAATGGTTTCTTTTGACACCAGTCGCTCTTGAACGCGTTTAGCAAACGCCTGCCATTCATCATTAGAGAATACGTTATCAAGCGACAACATAGGAACTTGATGGGTCACTTGAGTAAAAGACTTTAACGCTTGTCCTCCTACTTTTTGGCTAGGAGAATCCAGTAATTTCAGCTCAGGTTCTGCAGTTTCAATCGAAATAAGTTCACGCATTAAACGATCATATTCAGCATCAGGCACACTCGGTTTATCAAGCACGTAATATTGATGATTCAGTAGATTAATTTCTTGATGGAGATCTTGTACACGAATGACGTTAGCAGATGATGACATAAAGATTATTTACTTTTGAAAGAGTGGAAATTACAGGTTAATTTATTCAATTAACCTGTCGATGGCTTGGTTAACCTTAAGCAGAGGCTATTAAGTTTCTTCGTTCAAACTCACGAATTTTACTGGTGTAATGTTGTTCAGTCTGTTTGGTCATAACACTACGTTTGTCATCTAATAATTGACCGTTAAACTCTAAAGCAAGTTGTTTGGCTGCATTAAGCATTTGTTCAAATACAACAGAAGCTTCACCAACACTCGGCAATGTCATAAATAGACTAATTCCTTGTGTAGTAAAGCTTTCCATATTGTCGAGATCAAACGTACCAGGATTCATAATATTCGCTAAACTAAATGTTACTTTACCATTACCTGCATTGTCTTCATGACGGTGAAAGATATTCATATCACCGTATTTCATGCCTAACGTTAATAAGGTTGGTAAAAGTGCCGCGCCAGACATTTGCTGGTTTTCAGGCATAACCACTGAAATAATAAGCACTTCAGGTTCAATACTCACTTTTTTACGCTTAGTTATTATTGGATCATTTTTAATGGAAGTTGACCCACTATTAACTGCGTCATCAAAGTTAATTTCTATTTGATCGCGCTTGATTGGTGCCTTTTTATTCACATACGATGAAGTTTTTAATGTTGGTTTAGCTGAGGTAACCGGTGTTTGATAAAGACTTTTTTCAATTTTTTTAACGACCGGCGGCTCTTCAGCTTTTACTTGTTCAAACAATGATTCTTCTTGTGCACGTAAATCAGGTACATGATTTTCTTTATTTTGGGTCATCTTATCTAAAGAAGACATGTCGCCTAAACTAGGCTCATTGTCTTCAGCACTAAATTCTTGGTAAGAGCTCGCTTGTTCTTCGTAATCACTTGTAGCTGGCATAGGGATTTCTTGATGTGGCACCTCGTCGTTCAGTGGATTATCTACAACTCTAGGTTTACTTACGCCATCTTGGTCAAATCCAGAGCCATCAAAACCACGGTCAGATGTTTCAACGGTGTCTTTGGTAGATTTTGCTTTTAATTTGTACGGATTTTTATTTTTCCTAATCGTCCAAAAACCATGAACAAAAATCGCAGTGATCACTACAGCACTAATTACAATTAATGCTGTTTTTAAATTATATTCCATCGTATAACCTTTTATTATTCTACTATCAGCTTTGTTAGCTTTTACTTAATCTTATTATTATTCTTATTCAAGTTCAGCCATAGCAATGGCCTCATCAATATCAACTGCAACCATTCTTGATACACCCGGCTCAAACATAGTAACACCGGTTAACTGACTCGCCATTTCCATCGCTATTTTATTATGACTAATATAAATAAACTGTACGGTTTGAGACATTTCTCGTACCAAGTTACAAAAACGGCTGACATTAGCATCATCAAGTGGTGCATCTACTTCATCAAGCATACAAAATGGTGCTGGATTTAACCTAAAAATCGCGAACACTAATGATAATGCGGTCAGGGCTTTTTCGCCACCTGATAATAAATGAATTGTACTATTTTTTTTACCTGGTGGTCTTGCCATGATAGTAACACCTGTTTCCAACATATCATCATCTGTCAGCGCTAAATATGCACTACCGCCACCAAAGACCTTAGGAAATAAAGCTTTAAGATCATTATTAATTTTTTCAAAGGTATCTTTAAATTTATGACGACTTTCTTTATCTATTTTGGCAATGGCTAATTCTAACGTATTAATGGCTTGGGTTAAATCTTCATCTTGTTGATCAAGATATGTTTTACGTTCAAATTGTATTTGGTATTCATTTATAGCCGCTAAGTTAATTGCCCCTAAACGACTAATATCTTTTCCTAAATTTACAATGTGGGCTTGCCATACCCCTTCTTTAGCCTGTGCGGGCATGGCTGTTTGCACTGCTACTAAGTTCTGCTGCATTTCATTTAATTGCTCAAGCGCTGCATCTGCACGTAACCGATAACTTTCTGCCGTTAAGTGTACCGCGTTAACTTGTTCTTTTTTGCTATTCATTTTTTTAGTTAAATGCTGAACTTTTGACTCTGTTTCATTGATCAACGTTTGAGTGTCTGTTGTATCAAGCTGAATTTTTGCAATTTTTTCATCAAGGCTCGCGACATCAATTAGCCAAATTTGTAACTTTTTCTCATCAATTTGTAAAGGAGATGCACAATCTTCAATGACTTTTTGATGCTTCAATTGTTGCTCAGTCAATTGTTGGATACTTTCGGTAGCCCGTGCCAATGATAACTGACCTTGAGATTGCTCATGATTAGATTTTTCAATAATCAACGCTTGCTGATGCTTTTTTTGATGAAATGTTTGCGTCCTTGCTTGGCTATCTTGTATTTTTCTTTGCAGGCTTTCTTGTGCCTTACTGATATCAATAAGTTGATTAGCATCATGTTTTGGTAATTGCTCTAGAACAGTTTCTTGTTGGAATAACATTTTTCTGTTTTTAATTAATATATCGTCAAGCGCTGTAAGTTCTTGTTGAAAAATAATATTCTGCTTATCGCGCTGTTGCATAGCTTGTTTAGCTAACGCTAATTGTTGCTTTAAAGACTGACCTTGATGTGTAGATTGTTCGGTTGAATTCTTAAGTGCATTAGCCTGACTAATCAAGACTTCCTTATGCTTAATTAGTTGATTTTCTTTATCTTGGTTACTTTTGATATTGAGTTGTAGTTGATTGATTTTCTCTGTTGTAGTGGAGATGTTATTTGTTAACTGCAACATCGCATTGATATTATCAGCGCTCCCTTTTCTCAAAAAGTACGCACTTAACCAAGTACCGTCTTGGCAAATAACCGATTCATGAGCTGCAAGCGTTAAAATCATTTCTTGCGCTTGTTGGTAATCATCAGCAAGATAAATAGTATTTAAAAAGGTCGTTATGGCAGGTAGTCCATTAACTTTCTGGGCTAGCGTTCCCCTTTTAGGAAGTACAGATAATGCGGATGCTATTGTATTTTTCTGTTCAGTAAGTACTAAAAATAAAGGCTCAATGGTTAGCTCTTCTGGAAAACGTTCAACTGACTCTCCTTGTAACCAATGATGTAATACTAATTCTACACTTGCCTGCCAATCAGTTTCGACGTCCAATAATTGATAAATTGAACCGAGTGTTTTGTGCCCTTGCTCAGCCAGCCATTTTTTTTGCTTCAGGCTCCAATCGGCTTGTTCACTCTGTTGGATTATTAACTGTTTTAGAGACAAGTTTAATGCTGAAATCTCCCCTTTATTTTGAGCGTAATGCTGAGAAACAAGGTTAATTTCTTGATTCAACTCAAGTTGCATCACTTCGTTATCGTTAAGTTGCTGCAAAAATTTCTCGTGCTGACTCTCTTGCATAATTATTTGTGATTGAATATCACTTATATCGACATTATTTTCAGTGAGGTTTTCGTCAAACAAAGACACTAATGAATGTGTTAGAGATTCCTGTCGTAGCTGTTGCTGATTAATTTTCTCAGTTAATTGAGATATTTTTTGCTTAACTCTGAGTTGTTGATCATTTAAATCTGTATGTTGCAGTTGTATAGCTTGCCATTGCTGGTGCTCAATGCGCTGTTGCTCTACAAGATCATCTAATTGTATTTGGCTTTCAGTTAATTGCTGTTCTATTAATTCGAACTCAGGTTCATGCTCTGCAATATTCAATGTGCTTTTTTGGAGGTTTGTTTGTTCGGCTAACACTAATTGTTGAGCATTAATCAACTGCTGTTGTGTGACACTATTGTCGTGTTGAGCTTTTTGTTTCTGTTGTTTTAAATGCTTTATGTTTTGTTCTGCGCGTGCGATATCATTACTCAATAGCAATTTTTTTTGATGAAGGTCGCCACTTGATTCACCACCAATTGTCATTTGTTGTTTAGCATTAAACAACTCAACGCCCATTTGCTTTTGTTCCACCACCAAGGCTTCAATTTCAGTTTGGTATTTACTGACTTGTTCTTTTTGTTCGTTAGCTTGTTGGTCAAATTTTTGCCACTTCAAAACGGTAAACTCAGCGCGATATTTTCGTTCTTTAGTTTTTAACGTTTTAAAACGTTTGGCGGCTTCTGCTTGTTGGTGTAATTTGTCAATTTGCAAACCTAGCTCGACACGGATATCGTTCAAGCGTTCAAGATTTTCCCTGGTATGACGAATTCTATTTTCAGTGTCTCGACGACGTTCTTTATACTTTGAAATACCAGCGGCTTCTTCAATAAAAACCCGTAATTCTTGAGGCTTAGATTCAATGAGTTTTGAAATAGTACCTTGCTCTATAATGGCATAACTGCGCGGACCAAGACCGGTGCCAAGAAAGATGTCAGTAATATCGCGTCGACGACATTTACTGCCATTTAAATAATAAGTATTTTGACTATCGCGATTGATCACCCGTCGAATTGATACTTGATTACGGTCTGCCATATTTCCTTGAATACGACCATCAACATTATCAAATAAAAGTTCAACCGATGCCTGACCTACAGGTTTACGTGTTGAGGCGCCATTAAAAATGACATCGGTCATCGCATCGCCACGTAAATTTTTTGCTGAGCTTTCACCTAGCACCCAACGAACGGCATCAATAATATTAGATTTTCCACAACCATTTGGTCCAACGATAGCAGTCATTTGTTGTTCAAATGGCACTTTGGTTGGATCTACAAACGACTTAAAACCCGCTAGTTTTATATGCTTCAAACGCATAAAATGGAGAAACCTTTTATGTTATATTCTAATCCTGATTAACAGGAAAATTTTACCAGAGTTATCTATATTTTGTAACATGAAACATCTGTTCAATTTATTAAAATATTTTATAATCATCGTTAAAACAGCGTGTAAGGATAAAAATCAACCAATGAATACAAATATTAATCAGCCGTTAGCGAGCAGTGGCGCAGGTTATTTTATTAAAGGATTTGAACTTGTCAGAAAAAAAGGCATTCGTCGTTTTGTTTTAATACCTCTTTTTGTCAATTTGCTATTGTTTAGCTTCGCCTTCTATCGTTTATTTTTAGAGTTAGACACTTATATGTCTATGTTAGATAACTGGGTTCCTGATTGGCTTTCTTGGTTAAGCAGCTTTTTATGGCCCATCGCTTTACTCTTTTTTTTAGTGATGTTTTCATTTATCTTTAGTGCTGTAGCAAATTGGATTGCAGCTCCTTTTAATGGCTTGTTAGCAGAGAAGATGGAACTGTTATTATGTGGTAAAACTATACCTCCTGCATCGACATTGGATGTGATAAAAGACGTTCCTCGCGTACTTTCAAGAGAATGGTGTAAATTACGGTATTACTTACCACGAGCTGTCGGTTTTTTTATTCTTTATTGGATATTACCTGTTATAGGTCAAGTATTATGGTTTTTATTTTTAGCTTGGATGATGGCTGTTCAATATAAGGATTACCCATTTGATAATCATAAAATTAACTTTGATGAAATGCGTCAAGCTCTCAAGCAAAAACAGAGATTAAGTTATAGTTTCGGGATAACTACCGCATTATTTTCAATGATCCCTATTGTTAACTTAGTCGTGATGCCGGTCGCTATTTGTGGTGCAACGGCACTATGGGTTGACCACTATCGTGATGATTTTGTTGACCGTTCAGGTTAATTAATTATTAATCATATAGTTAATAAAATTCATACAATTAGATGATTAATGTGCCTGTTATTATTTATTATTTAAACAGTGACTTAATACACATAAATCTCAGATTGTTAAAAATAACCTTGATAGTTACGTTTCAACAAACTAAATTGAAAAGAATCAGTGAAAGGATCAAACCCTATGTTTAACCACCTTGCTTCAAATACCTACAAAAAATCAGCTTATTTAGGCAGTGCAATTTTTTTCGCTTTTACTTTGTTAAACGTCAACTTAGCCGTTGCGGATGAAAAAGCAATCGTCACAATTCCCACCATGAGTGATGCGCGTATTTTTGCTGAATTTAGAGATGAAATTCCAGCCGTGGTTAACTACTTTTCAAAAAATACGGAAGAAGATATCATTTCATTCTATCAAAAAGCATACGGTCAACCGTTAGGGCAAGAGAGAAAACGTGGCCGCTTAACGTTAAATTTCAAGCAAGAGATGCAGAATATTCGTGTGGTTATTTCACATCAAAATAATATGAGACAAGTCGATGTGATTGTTGAGAGTAGTGCAAGTAAATAACAAGAATCCAGCAGTATAAATTGAGCTAAAAAAACGCCACCCTAAAAAACTTTAGCGTGGCGTTTTCATTTTTTAACTACATGGATACTAATGTAGATTATTTACCTTTCAAAACACCATCAATAGTACCTTGAGCTAAGCCGTGATAACCCGGACGTGCTTTTTCGTAAACCTCAAGTGCCCAAGCTTTTCCTGCTGGTGTTTCAGCTAGCGCTTTATATAACGGCACAATTAGCTTACGACGACCAATCGAAATCAAGTATTTTGACATGGCGGGATAAACCGTATCGTAACCAGTTCTTAATGCTAATAAATACCATGCATGAGCAATTTCGGCATTGGTACTCTCGGTTAAATTAAAAGCTTTATCAAGTGCGTTCATTCGCTCAGTAGGTAATGTGACTGGCAAATTATTAATAAAGTGTAACCATTCATGAAGTGTCCATGCTTTAGTCGGTAATTTAGCTAACGTTATTTCATCGCCCACCAAACGGCTAATGAGACCATCTATAGTCGTAAATGCACTTGATGTTGGCTTAGGCGCATAACTTGGCAAACCTTGCTCATATATCCATTCATTTACTTCTTTATCACTTACAATATTGGGGAACTTATGGGTAAGGTTCTTTTTTAAATAAATAACAAAATTAGCGGTTCCTAAGCTTTCAAAAGCATGACTATTAAAATAATCGAGAATAAATGAGTCAAATTTATCCCGACCAAACTTAGCTTCTAAGAACATTAAAAATAATTGACCTTTAACATAAGGAACGCCAGAAAATGCATCATCAGGATCTCGCCCTTTCAAGTCTATGTAAAGTTGAGTGTCTCCCGGTGGTAACTCTGCAATTTCATAGTTCAAATCTTGTGCGCCAAGCGCTTGTTCCATCACAGCTCTGTCTTCACCAAATACGGCTTCCATAATACGATTTTCAACATAACTGGTAAAACCTTCGTTTAACCATAAATCGCGCCAGCTTTCATTCGTGACTAAGTTGCCAGACCAAGAGTGAGCAAGTTCATGAGCAATTAAGTTAACTAAACTTTTATCTCCTGCAATAACAGTTGGCGTAATAAAAGACAAACGTGGATTTTCCATACCGCCAAAAGGGAAGCTAGGTGGTAAAATGAGTAAATCATAACGACCCCAACGGTAAGGTCCAAATAATTTTTCAGACTCATCAATCATCGCTTGTGTATCGTCAAACTCAGCAACTGCGGCATCTAAAATACTCGCTTCAGCATAAATACCGGTTTGTTTGCTCATTGACTTAAATTGCAAGTCACCTGCGCTAATCGCAATTAAATACGGAGGAATAGCTTGAGGCATGCTAAAGAAATAATCACCATCTCGTGCGGTATCAGGTTCATTGTTTGCGCTCATAACTGCTAATAGATTATCAGGTGTAGTAATACGTGCAGTATAAGTTACACGTACACTTGGCGTGTCTTGTACGGGGATCCAAGAACGCGCATGAATTGCTTGATTTTGGCTAAAGAGAAAAGGATGTTTTTTGCCAGCAGTTTGTGCAGGTGATAACCACTGTAAACCTGAGGCTTTTTCAGTAGATTGATAATAAATACGAACCTTCTGTGCTTTAAACGTATTGTTAATGGTGAGTTTTGAACCTAAAACACTATCACGTTCAGCAATATCAAAACTTACGCCACGCCATTGCCCTGATTTGGTTTGTGCCATAACACGATGGATGATCAAGTCACGCGTATCAAGAATAATCGGTTGTGATGTTTTGCTTAACCAATTTAACGATAATTCAGCAAATCCAACAAGAGACTTTTCATCAAAATTAACGGCTAGGTCTAAATAAATATGGGTTGTTTTTACTTCGTCGTAATTAGCATAAGTATATGCATCATTAGTTTTTGCCAAACTGGTAAAGCTTGATAAAACCAATAAAGCGAATAAAGATTTAAACAATGGTCGCATTTTGGAAGATCCAATAAAAAAATAGGCTGGTAGATTAAGATAACCTACCAGCCTATTCAACTGATTATTTATAAAAGATTTGTTTTAACAGTAAATTGGCCTTTACGGTTTTTCCATTCTGATCACTACACGTCTGTTTTGTGCACGCCCCAAAATGGTACTATTTGATGCAATATGACGTTTTTCACCATATCCTTTGGCTTCAATTCTGCTTGGGTCAATACCATTTTTAACGAAATGTTCACGAATGGTTTTGGCGCGACGTTCTGAAACCTTTCGGTTAATCTCTCGCCCAGCATAACTATCGGTATAGCCATCAATCAGTACAAGCTCTAAGTTTTGATCTAACGAGAGGTACTCTGCAATCATCGATAAACGTTTTTTAGACGATTTAGTTAAGCTGTCACCGCCAAATTGATAATTCAACACAGTGTAAGAAATATCATCAAAGTTATAGTCAAGCAAGTTACCGACACAGCCAATAAATTCTTGATAAGCACGGTTGAACTTAGCTGTAGATATACCAACTGAAATCAGCTCATTATCACTATACCAATCGTTATAGTAAAAAGTTGGGTTCATCCCCTGCTCTAATTCATTCAACATATTCCAAGCAACCTTTTTTGGTAACGTTGGCGTAAATTGTTTATGCAGTTTCATATCAGCTATAGTTCGTCCATTTTTGCCAGGTCGCCAATGAGGGGCAACAGAACGAACTTCAGCTAAAGAATAGTTATCTGGTAAGCGCATCATGTCGAGCTCAAATTCCATATTCATTTTACGGCTTGCCGTACTATAAAATTTTGCCTCACCATAATTAGGTATTTGATGTGATAACGTACACTGTAATCGCGAATTATTTGTTAACTGCCAATTCGCACTTTCTAAATCAGCACCATACTGTCGAATACCAGCATTAGCTTGGCTTGCAAATACGCATAATAATATTGAGATGATAGTTGTTTTCATAAAATATTTATCTTTTATCCTGCCACGTATCTGTTATCGACAATCTATTTTATAACTTTAGCAGTTATCAGTAACTTTTTCATAATTTTAAAGACTCATCAACGCGTTCGCATAGTGTTTCCATTTTATTTCTGCGATAATTTACTTCTTGTAATTGAAAACTAACTTAAAAAAGATGTAACCATGAGTAAAAGCCCTCAAGATAAAAATAATAATTCAGATGATAAAAATACTAAAAGTGCTTTTGCCCAACGCTTTAGAGGTTATTTCCCTGTCGTTGTCGATGTTGAAACTGCAGGTTTTAATGCGCAAACAGACGCATTATTAGAAATAGCCGCCACAACGTTATCGCTTGATGAAAGCACAGGACAATTCTCGCTAGATGAAACTATTCATTTTAATGTTGATCCATTTGAAGGTGCGAATTTAGAAAAAGCGGCATTAGAGTTTACAGGTATTGATCCAACTAACCCGTTACGTGGGGCTGTTGATGAATATACAGCATTAACAGAGACCTTTAAATTAATTCGTAAAAAAATGAAAGTTGCTGGTTGCCAACGTGCCGTGATGGTTGCCCATAATGCTTCGTTTGATTTGGGTTTTGTTAATGCAGCTACCGAACGTTGTTCAATAAAACGCTCTCCATTTCATCCTTTTGTTAGTTTTGACACTACAACTTTGTCTGGCTTAGCATTGGGACAGACAGTGCTGGCAAAAGCATGTTTGGCTGCGGGCCTAGAATTCAATAATAACGAAGCTCATTCGGCACTTTACGATACTGAAAAAACCGCTGAGCTTTTTTGTTTTATTGTCAATAAATGGCAAAAAATGGGTGGGTGGCCCTTGGCTATAGGTGATGAAAGTCAGTTAAACGTCGAACGTTCTGATAACAATTAAAAGTGCTTAGCCGCACTTGTACGATTATTGTGGCGACATAATAAATTTCTAACCGCTAAAACAATCAAGGTAAATGCACAGAATTGAAATAGCGCATTTTTTGTGATCATTATGGTAAAAACGCCTACGGCGCTATAAATGTAAGGTAAATATTCATAAAGCAGCTCAGGTATTTTATTTTTAAAGCCGAGTTGTTTTTGTTTATCGAGTCTTCTGTTCGCGGACCTCGACACAAGTGTTATACAAGCTGCACTATAGAATAAGCTTGCTGAAAGCATTATCAGCCATGTCATTTCAAAAGTGAGTAAATAACCGCTAAGAATAAAATAAGCGTAGGGTAAATTCTCATAAACAATCTTAGGTAAAAACAAATCAATTCCAACAATTAATAAGATAATCAGTTAAGTGTAGATTGAATTTCATTTTTTTCAGTTTTTCTAGTCATTTAACTTTTAGTTATTTAGCCGCGATTGAATAAATATACCGTTCATCCTGAACTTCGTCATTCTTTCACATCCATGTGATCATGACATTGCCTGCATGGATGCAGGTACTTAGCTTTTGTCTGGAACTAAAAAGCTGACCGTTGACGTGCATGGATGCACTAATGCCTTGAAAGACAGGATGTCTGAGAAAGGCCATCCTGAACATCGTCATTCTTTCACATCCATGTGATCATGACATACCGTTCATCCTGAACATAAAAAAACCGCATTCAAGCGGTTTTTTATGGTTTCAATAATGAGTTTTATCCCATTAAGGTATAGCTCAATAACTTAAAGTTTATCTGCGTTATCAGCTAAGTAAGATGCAACACCTTCTGGAGAAGCTGTCATACCTTTATCACCTTTGTTCCAGCCAGCTGGACAAACTTCACCATGTTCTTGATGGAATTGTAATGCATCAACCATACGGATCATTTCATCAACATCACGACCTAAAGGTAAATCGTTAATCACTTGGTGACGTACATTGCCTTCTTCATCAATTAAGAAAGAACCACGAAATGCAACACCCGCTTCAGGATGTTCAACATCGTACGCTTTACAAATTTCATGTTTAGTATCAGCAACTAAAGTATATTGAACTGGGCCAATACCACCTTCATTTACTGGAGTATTACGCCATGCGTTATGTGAAAATTGTGAATCGATAGAAACACCGATAACTTCAACACCACGGTTTTTAAATTCTTCCATACGGTGATCAAAAGCTAAAAGCTCTGATGGACATACAAAAGTAAAATCTAACGGGTAGAAAAATACTACGGCTTTTTTACCTTTAATTGCTTCTGACAACGTAAAGCTATCTACGATTTCGCCAGTGCCTAAAACAGCTGCTGCAGTAAAATCTGGTGCTGAACGACCAACTAATACACTCATTTCATTCTCCAATATTATTATTAAATTGATTAAAACCAAAAAACTGATGTACACCTATTATTGAGACAATAAGGTGTTTTTCAACTTATTTTCATCGTTTTTGATAAATAAGTTAAATCCATCAGTTTTTTATTATCGATTAAGCTTTTTCTTCAGAATTATTTTTTTCAGCGGATTCTTTGATCAAGGTTTGTAATTCACCTTGTTGAAACATTTCCATAATAATATCACAGCCGCCCACTAATTCACCATCAACCCACAATTGTGGAAATGTTGGCCAATCAGCATATTTTGGTAATTCAGCGCGAATATCTGGATTTTGAAGTATATCAACGTAAGCAAACTTTTCACCACATTGCATTAATGCTTGTGATGCTTGAGACGAAAAACCACAGCTAGGTAATTTAGGTGAGCCTTTCATAAATAATAAGATGTTATTTTCTGAAATCTGTTCTTTAATACGTTCAATAGTGTCCATGGAATACCTCTAAATGCGACCGAAACAATGTCGACCTTTAATATAAAATTTAATGTTCATTGCGTTGATCAATGGAGTCAGTACTAAATTAATCAAGGCAATAAAGACTAAAAAGCATTATTTAGTCTTATAAGTAATAACAAGCTTGATATTTACAGTGGCAAAACCTATATAAGTGAGTACACTATGCAAGCTTGAATAATACTTGACTAGTTTACTAGGTTTTAACTGAGTTTTAAATAAGAGCAAACAATTTCTTTATTTTTGCGCAAAAATAAATTTGTATAACCCATTTCTGGAGAAAATAATGGCTATTGAATTACCAGCATTACCCTATGCACAAGATGCACTTGTACCACACATTTCAGCTGAAACTCTTGAGTTTCACTACGGTAAGCATCACAACACCTATGTTGTAAAACTTAATGGATTAATTGAAGGTACTGAATTTGAAGGAAAGTCTTTAGAAGACATCGTAAAAACTTCATCTGCAGGCGTTTTCAATAATGCCGCACAAATTTGGAACCATACATTCTATTGGAACAGCTTAAGCCCAACTGGCGGCGGTGAACCAACAGGTGCTTTAGCTGACGCAATTAATGCAAGCTTCGGTTCTTACGCAGAATTTAAAGAAAAATTTACTGCTAGTGCAATCAACAACTTTGGTTCAAGCTGGACTTGGCTAGTTAAAAACGCTGATGGTAGTCTTGCTATTGTTAACACATCAAATGCAGCAACACCATTAACTGACGATAGCGTTACACCGTTGTTAACAGTAGATTTATGGGAACATGCCTACTACATTGATTACCGTAACCTTCGCCCAAGCTACATGGCTGGTTTTTGGGCATTAGCTAACTGGGATTTTGCTTCTGCAAATTTCGCTTAGTTTTAAGTAGTTAATAGCGAGTTTTTAACGCATATTCATCAAACCAGAGTTTATACTCTGGTTTTTTTATGCTCAAAATTTATTAATAAATTTTTCTTTATTTATCAACACAAAAGGCTTTTTTGGCATCAGTCTGTAACAATAAAAACTTTAATTATTCTCATACCTTAAAAAATACGTCTAAACTTAAAAGTAGACATTCCCATTTCAATTGAAGATACCAAAGTAATTGAAATAGGTAACGAAAGTTTCTCGGTCTTATTTGAGTGAGTTAAACAATATCGATATTTTTCACGATAAGTTTTACTCATCTGCAAATTTTTTTCTTCAAGGAGGCAGTTATGAGTATTTTTCAACATTTTCAGTCACGTTACGATGAAGCTCAAGAAGAGAGTTTTAGTATTCAAGATTTCCTAAGTATTTGTCAAAAAGACAAACTTGCTTACGCAACCGCCTCTGAGCGTTTATTACTCGCCATAGGTGAACCAGAGATGATAGACACCTCTGCTGAGCCATCTTTAAGCCGTATCTTTTCTAACCGTGTTATTGCTCGTTACCCTGCTTTTAAAGACTTTTATGGGATGGAGGAAGCTGTAGAGCAAATTGTTGCCTACCTTAAACATGCCTCTCAAGGTCTAGAAGAGCAAAAACAAATTCTCTATTTATTAGGCCCTGTTGGGGGTGGGAAATCTTCATTAGCTGAAAAATTAAAAGCATTAATGCAGCAAGAGCCTATTTACGTGCTCAGTGCTAATGGTAAACGAAGCCCGGTAAACGATCACCCTTTTTGTTTATTCGATGCCAATGCTGATGGAAAAATATTAAAGAAAGAATACAAAATCCCTGAACGCTATTTAAATACCATCATGTCACCATGGGTAGCTAAAAGACTCCATGAATTTGAAGGTGATATTGCCAAGTTTGAAGTGGTCAAACTATACCCATCTATCCTAGATCAAATAGCCATCGCAAAAACAGAACCAGGTGACGATAACAATCAAGATATTTCAGCCCTAGTGGGTAAAGTTGATATTCGACAGTTAGAACATTTTTCACAAAATGATCCTGATGCTTATAGTTATTCAGGCGCATTATGTCGTGCCAATCAAGGCATGATGGAATTTGTTGAAATGTTTAAAGCCCCCATTAAAGTATTACATCCTTTATTAACTGCCACGCAAGAAGGAAACTATAATTCCACAGAAGGCCTATCTGCCCTGCCTTTCAACGGAATTCTCCTTGCCCATTCTAATGAATCTGAATGGCAAACTTTCAGAAATAACAAAAATAACGAAGCATTTTTGGACCGTGTATATATCGTTAAAGTCCCATACTGTATGCGTGTTTCAGAGGAGGTTAAGATTTATGAAAAATTACTGCAAAACAGTGAATTAAAAAATGCGCATTGCGCACCAGACACGCTTGAAACCTTAGCACAATTTTCTGTACTCTCTCGTTTAAAAGATCCTGAAAATTCAAGTATATATTCCAAAATGCGTGTTTACGACGGAGAAAGTTTAAAAGACACCGATCCCAAAGCAAAATCCTATCAAGAATACCGTGATTATGCGGGTATCGATGAAGGAATGTCTGGTCTTTCAACACGCTTTGCTTTCAAAATATTATCACGAGTATTTAACTTTGATCATTTAGAGGTAGCTGCGAATCCAGTGCACCTATTTTATGTACTTGAACAACAAATTGAGCGAGAGCAATTACCTAAAGATACAGCCGAACGGTATTTAGAATTCATAAAAGGTTATTTATCTGCCCAATATATAGAGTTTATTGGGAAAGAAATTCAAACCGCTTATTTAGAGTCTTATTCGGAATACGGACAAAATATTTTTGATCGTTATGTTACTTATGCTGACTTTTGGATACAAGACCAAGAATATCGCGATGCGGAAACAGGTCAACTCTTTGACAGAGAAGCATTAAATAATGAATTAGAAAAAATTGAGAAGCCTGCAGGTATTAGCAACCCTAAAGATTTTCGCAATGAAATTGTCAATTTTGTTTTACGAGCAAAAGCAAATAACAATGGTAAAAATCCGAATTGGACAAGCTACGAGAAACTACGCAC
>Ga0209396_1000309_pt1 | contig 60485 bp, 46 predicted proteins | sample GOMGulsemesocosm_6_FD_184638 | JGI IMG/M metagenome (GOLD analysis project Ga0209396, IMG submission 184638) | Methane-oxidizing microbial communities from mesocosms in the Gulf of Mexico - GOM8C Gulf of Mexico (SPAdes) (version 2) | ecosystem: Environmental > Aquatic > Marine > Cold seeps... | reverse complement strand
GTTGCCAACAACCGCAGCAATTCAACACCTGTATACCCTGTTCCACCTACGATACCGACCTTTATCACGCGAACCTCATATTTAAACTAACCGACGCCTGTAAATATGCGCCCTAATAACGATTTAATTAACCGGAGCCAGTATAATGAACTCCTTTCTCAAAGAAAAAACATAATCCATGTAATGTGTCATTCCGAGCAGTAGCGAGAGAGCTTAATGATCAAGAATTTCTCTCACTGATCGAAATAACAAAAACAGTTATATAACCAAGGCCCAACCACTTCGTGAATCGACGTAGCTTTTCACTGGACACCTTCCGTAACCGGGTTGCCAACCTTGAGGCACTGCCGCAATTTGCCCTACTGGGTGTTGTATCCGGCATCCTCACCGGCCTGGTTATTTTGGCATTACGTCAGGCCATCGAAATTCCGCTGCGTTACTGGCTGCCCGACAACGACCCGGAAAACTTCGAAAGCCTATCGACGCTATCCCGTTTTCTTGCACCTTTATTGGGCGCTTTGCTAATTGGCTTGATCTTCACCTACATCAATCGCGAATCCCGCGACGTCGGTGTGCCCCATGTATTGGAACGACTTAATTATCACCAGGGCCACCTGAGCTTGAAGAACGCGGCGTCTCAATTTTTAGCCGCCGTCATTTCTGTGGTCAGTGGCATGTCGGCTGGGCGCGAAGGCCCGGCCATTCATATGGGTGCTGCCTGTAGCAGCTTTTTTGGCCGCCGTTTAGGCTTGCCCAACAACAGCATTCGTATTCTGGTTGGCTGCGGTGCGGCGGCCGCTATTTCCGCCTCCTTCAACACACCCATTGCCGGTGTTATTTTCGCGATGGAAGTCATCATCATGGAATACACCATCGCCGGTTTTACGCCGGTGATTCTGGCCTCGGTCTCCGCTGCCGTCGTCACACGCGTGGTATACGGCGCAGATCCGGCCTTTGAAGTACCCTCATTCAGCAGCAGTTCATTATGGGACATCCCCTTTACGATTTTGCTCGGACTTATTTTTGGCGCGTTGTCGGCGTTGTTTATCAAGATCGTTCGTTTCTTCGGACGTATGCACCGTTTCCCTTTGATGTCTCGGGCACTGCTTGCAGGCCTGGCAACCGGCATTCTGGCGATTTTTGCTCCGGAAATCATGGGCATTAGCTACGACTCGGTGAACGACGCACTGGCCGGCAACAGCACATTTCAGGTGCTGTGCCTTATCGCGCTGGCAAAACTGGTCGCCACCTCACTGCCCGTTGGCCTTGGCATTCCCGTCAGCCTGATTGGCCCGACCTTGGTGATAGGTGCCTGCGCCGGTGCCGCACTGGGCATTCTCGGCAACATGTGGATGCCGGAGTACGCCTCCGAAGTCGGCCTTTATAGCATGTTAGGCATGGGCGCGATGATGGGCGCCACCCTGCAAGCACCGCTGGCCGCATTGATGGCATTATTGGAACTGACCGCCAATTCGAACATCATTCTACCTGCCATGCTCACCATTATCATTGCCAACATCACCGCCCACAGTTTCTTCAAAGAGCCGTCAGTATTTGTGGCGATGCTGGCCAATCAGGGCAAACAGCTGAGCGACACACCCCTGCAGCAGGCGTTACGTCGCGCCGGTGTCAGCAGTTTAATGAATGAAAAATTTGTGCTCTACGACCGTTCGCTCACCAGCGGAGAACTGGAAACCATTCTCGATAAAAACCCTGAATGGATCGTCATTAGTATCGAAAATAATCCTACCTACCTGATGCCCGCCGCCGAGTTGGCGCGCTATTTGGAAGCGCATCCGCCTTCAGAAAATGACACCTCTGATAAAGACGCACCGCTAGATGAAGAGTTGGCCAGCAACGAGCCATTAACCGATGAGCAAAAATGCGTCGTTGATTTATTAACCATTCCAGCCAAACGTATGGATTTAACCAGTATTCCGCTTCAAGCCACGCTACAGGAAGCACTGGAAACTTTACACAGCAGCGGCTTCGAGGCACTCTACGTGGAACGCAGGGTCACCTCCACCATGAAGTCCATCGCAGGTGTCCTCACACACGATGAAATTGAACATTTCTATCTACACAAACAATAACTATCGAGCTATAAATCACCAAAATGTTGTGGATTAAAGCCTTTCATATTATTGCCATGGTCTGCTGGTTCGCTGGCTTGTTTTACATGCCGCGCCTGTTTGTCTATCACGCAATGAGCGTCGATGAGACCAGCCGAGAACGCTTCAAGGTCATGGAGCGCAAACTCTATCGCGGCATTATGATGCCCGCCATGATCGCCACACTCGCGCTGGGCGGCTGGCTGGCTGCACTAAACTGGCAGGCCTATTCACAACAATATTGGCTGCAGATCAAAATCGCTCTGGTCGCAGTGCTAGTGGTCTACCACTTTCTGTGCGGCGGCTACCGCAAAAAATTCTTGCGGAATCACGTTGCACCCGGCCATGTATTTTTCCGCTGGTTTAACGAATTCCCGGTACTTATATTAGTTGCGGTCGTCATTCTGGCCGTAGTTCGCCCTTTCTAATTGTTTTAAGAGATTCCATCGATGTCCAAATCAGAACAGCTATTCGAACAGGCCCAGAAATTTATCCCCGGCGGTGTCAACTCACCCGTTCGCGCCTTCAGCGCCGTGGGCGGTACACCTTTGTTTATCGACCGCGCTGACGGGGCCTATGTTTATGACGCCGACGGCAAACGTTACATCGATTACGTGCAATCCTGGGGGCCGATGATTCTCGGCCACAACCACGCAGGTATTCGACAGGCCGTTATCGACGCAGCCTACAAGGGATTGAGCTTTGGCGCCCCCACCGAAATTGAAACGGAAATGGCGGCACGCATTTGCGACATCATGCCCGCCATGGATTTAGTGCGTTTTGTCAGCTCCGGCACCGAAGCCACCATGAGCGCCATTCGTCTGGCGCGAGGCTACACCGGCCGCGATAAAATCGTTAAATTTGAAGGCTGCTACCACGGCCACTCTGATTCGCTGCTGGTTAAAGCTGGTTCCGGCGCACTGACACTGGGCGTACCTACATCGCCCGGTGTACCCGCCAGCATGGCCGAACACACCATCACCCTGACCTACAACGACATCGACAACGTTAGACAGGCCTTTGCCGAAGCCGGTGAACAAATCGCCTGTATTATTGTTGAGCCCGTTGCTGGCAACATGAACTGTATTCCGCCCGTACCCGGCTTCCTGGAAGGGCTGCGTGAAGTTTGCGACCAGTTCGGTACGGTATTAATTATTGATGAAGTGATGACCGGTTTCCGTCTCGGCCTACAAGGCGCGCAGGGCTATTACGGCGTCACTCCGGATATCACTACGCTCGGCAAAGTAATTGGCGGCGGCATGCCCGTCGGTGCCTTTGGCGGCAAACGTGAAATCATGGAACAGATCGCCCCACTCGGCCCAGTCTACCAGGCGGGTACGCTGTCCGGTAACCCGGTAGCCATGGCCGCAGGTCTAGCCTGCCTGGATGCCATCAGCCAACCCGGTTTCTACGAACCTATTTTTGAGCGCACCACTCGTCTTGCTGAAGGCCTTGATGAACTGGCCTTAATTGCCGGCATCCCGTTCACCACCAACCACGTTGGCAGCATGGTCGGCGGCTTCTTCACAGAACAAAAACCTGTTACTAATTTCCAGCAAGTGATGGCTGGCGATACTCAACGTTTCAATCGTTTCTTCCACGGCATGCTGGAAGAGGGTGTCTATCTGGCGCCGGCCTGTTTCGAAACCGGCTTTATGTCAGCGGCGCATACGGACGAAGATATTGATGAAACGCTGGCGGCAGCGGATCGGGTTTTTCAGCGATTGGAGTAATTTAAAGACGTTAGCCACACGCAGAAAACCCGCTTTCTGTGTGTGGCTAAACTAGCAGGGAGGAAGACGTCACATGGAGCATGTTAATTTTACGAAAGCATTTGCCAGATGCTTTAAAAACTCAGCTAAAAACAATTCCAGCAGTGTTAGCAAGTTTGGGGATTTCTATATGTTGGTATGACACTTCTATTAATGTCATCGCTAAAGTATTTCCGCTAATTGTACTCATTAGTTTTTTTGCCGCAGTGTTTGAATCACGACTCCCTTACATCACCTTAACCCTTGATGGCTTTAGCTTTTCAAACTGGAGGGGACGCCCTGTCACCCGAACCTGAAGCACTCCTGTTCAGATATCCGAGGAATCCCAGCCAAAACTATTTTGGCCGAAACCGCATCCAAAAAAATTAAAATTCCTGCTGTAATTTTCACGTACCCAGAAGTCGTAGCCTTTATTGAAAAGAATACGCCTGAGGACCATAAGCTAAGGATGCTGATCAGCGCAGAAAGTTAGCATAACCAGAACTAGCAGGTTATGCGTAGGACTCGCAGGAATCACCTAACGAACTTTGCCCATCAACGTCCGACTTTTCGCCAATACCTCTTTATTTCCCGCCGCCAGCGAAATCGCCTTACGACAAAGCTGCTCGGTCTGATGGTAATTACCCTGCAAATAACGCACCTGCGCTAGCTGGTAATACAGCTCAGGATCACGTGGGGAGATGCGAATAGCGCGTTCCAAGGTGCCTGCGGCACGCATATAGTCACCGCTCTGGCGTTGTTTTTCGGCAGATCCCAACAGTGCAATCACTGCGCTGTTGTTGCCGGGACTGGTGGGTGGCGCCTTATAATCAGGCGTTTGGCTCTGATAGGGTTCGTCTGGGTAACTTGGCTGCGGACGGCTTTGATCAGGATCATCTTGTGTTGGATAATCCGACTGTTCAAAAACAGAGTCAGGCCTAGAACTGGCTTCTTCAACCGGCACGCTGCTGTAGCCGCCAGTATTGGCACAACCGACTACCGCGAATACCAATAAAACCAGCAGTCCATTTTTAATCTGTCGCATCAATCTCTCTTTTCATCGATTAGGAAATGTTAGAACCAGGATTTGATCCAGTCCCCCATGCGCTCCAAGCCCGGCGCACAGCCTGATTTCTTACGCGGCTCACTGCCCTTGATAAACGGCACCTGCCGCGCACCTTTGCAGAGTCTAGCACTGAGCAAGCCAGTTTCATCATCAACCCACTGATAATTGATATTCTCCGGCACCGTGCCAACAAAAGATTGCGGATGAATACGCAGCATCAGACTTTGCCACACCTTGAGCGCACCCGAACTGCCGGATAAACCCAGCGGCGTATTATCATCATTGCCCAACCACACCACCGCCAATCGATCACCGGTAAAACCGGCAAACCAGCTATCGCGCAGATCATCGGTGGTGCCTGTTTTTCCGGCAATGCCGAGATTTTCCGGCAGACTGCCATAAACAGAGCGGCCAGTGCCCTCGCGCATCGTTTCCTGCAGGGCGTAATAGAGAAGGTGTACGGCATCGGGATCAACACGCTGCTCCAGATGTAACGGATAACGGTTGAGTGGCTCGCCTTCAGCCGTCGAAACGGCACGGATCGCGCGTAATGGCGTATCAAATCCACCAGCGGCGATGGTTTGATACATGGCCGCGACTTCCAACGGCGATAACGCTACTGCGCCCAACATCACCGACGGATAGGCCGACAACGGTCGATCAATGCCCAGGTTTTTAATGGTCTGCATAACGCTCGGCAGACCAAGTTCCATGCCTAATCGCGCCGTGGCCTGGTTATAGGAATGCGCCAGGGCACGGTGTAGCGGTACCTGGCCGTGATCCTTTTTGTCGGCATTAAGCGGCTGCCACAAATCGCCGTTTTCCAACTCGATGGTGACTGCACCATCATCCAGTAAAGTCGTCAACTGATAACGTTCGGGCTGAGAAAGCGCCGTTAGATAAACCGCCGGTTTAAGCACCGAGCCTACGGGACGTACGGCATCCAGCGCACGATTAAAGCCGGAATATTTGGTGTCTTTACCACCCACCAACGCCAGCACTTCACCGGTATCGGTGCTGGTCACCACCATCGCGCCTTCCAAATTTTTCAGCTTGTCGCCGTGTTGATGTTCAAGGCGTGCCGCAGTTGATGTCATCGCCTGTTCGGCATCACGTTGCACCAGCGGATCAAGGCTGGTGAAAATGCGTAGCCCTTCGCTGGTTAAATCCTCTGCACGATAGTCACGCTGCAACTGGCGTTTCACCAGATCAACATAGGCCGGATAAACCGCTTCGGAATAGGAGGATTTAGCGGCCACATCCAATGGCATCGCTTTCGCCAGTTGTGCTTCGGCTTCGGTCACCAATCCGGCATTGGCCAACATAGCCAGCACCAGATTACGGCGCGCCCGCGCGCGTTCGGGATGGCGACGCGGATTGTAATAGGAAGGCCCTTTAACCAGCGACACCAACAGCGCCGCCTGATGCAGCTTCAACTCGCTGATCGAGCGCCCGAAATAATACTGACTACCCAAACCAAAACCATGCACCGCACGGCGTCCGGCCTGGCCCAGATAGACCTCATTCAGATAAGCTTCGAGAATATCATCCTTGCCATAATGGGCCTCCAGCAACAGCGACATAACGGCTTCGGTACCCTTGCGAATCAGGCTGCGGTCACTGGTCAGGTAAAAGTTCTTCACCAGCTGCTGAGTCAGGGTACTGCCGCCCTGCACCGCCCGTCCGGCCTTGGCATTCACCCACATCGCACGGGCAATGCCTTTAGGCGACACGCCGTGGTGACTATAAAAGTTGTTATCCTCAACCGTAATCAGCGCATCAACCAGAAATTGCGGCACGTTTTCCAGCTGAATCAACAGCCGGTCTTCGTTGTGTGACGGGTAAATACCACCCACCAGTAGTGGCTCCAGACTGAACAGGCCAATGTCAGAGTGGCCATCGACATTGAGCGACGTTACAACACCTCTCTGCACGTAAAGACTGACACGCTGAGCCGATGAGGCTTCGTTCCAGAAACGGAAACTGCGGGTGTAGATATCCAACCGCCCACCTGAGATCACATACTGCCCCGGCTTGCTGAGCTGGAAACGCTTGCGATAGCCCAGCATATTCAGCTCGGCCTGCACATCGCGCAAATTCAGCCGCTGTCCATCGTACAATTCGAGCGGCCGCGCATAGACCTGTGCGGGCAACGACCAGCGTTTACCCTCGAACTTATCCGTCACCCAGGCATCAAGGTAAACAACCCAGCCAACACTCAACAACAGTCCAACCAGAGCAACTTTAAACAGCAGCCCCTTCCAGGCAGGACGTGATTTTTTAGTTTTTCTGGCCGGGGCTTTTTTGGGCTTTTTCGCCACAGGCTTTTTCTTTGCGGCAGAGCGAGTGGTTTTGGTCGGTTTTTTTTGCGCCATGGCTTCTAATTAGGGCCTGCTAATACTATTTGAGATACCGCTGCTGAAGGTGTTTTTTCCTTCAACAAGGCATTATGAGTGTGGTGTAGCCCGCTACATGAGCGAATAATAACGCAGTGGAAGGGAAAAACACCTTCAGGCCTATGGGTTATGGCTAGAAACCCGCCATGCTGTGTTATTCGTTGTTCATTTAGAATAACCAAATTTCTCTCCTCATGCCTTGCCTGACGGATTTCTAGCCATAACAGCGACATTGCAAATAGTATTAACAGGCCCGGAATTATAGTGAAAATAAAATAACGGGTGTTAGACTACGCAGCCGAAAATAGTGCATTAAAAATTTGGAGATTTCCGTGAGCCAAGCTCTGTTGAACGCCCTGCAAAATCCAGCCATGTTTGATCATGACATTGAGTCATTTCAACTGATCGAGACGCATATTTCGTGGGTTATTCTAACAGGGCCCTACGCCTATAAAATAAAAAAGCCGATGGATTTTGGTTTTCTGGATTTCACCACATTGGAAAAACGTAAGCACTTCTGTCAGGAAGAGCTGCGCCTTAATCGTCGCTTAGCGCCGGAACTGTATCTCGACCTATTGCCTTTGTACGGCGATGAAAACAACCCAAGCTTTACTGGCGAAGGCGAGGTGCTGGAATACGTCATTAAAATGCGCCAGTTCAGTCAGGATCATCTGCTTAATAACTTGCTGGCGCAGGGCGAGCTGACCCGCGATCATATTCGTGAAGTAGCCGATCAAGTGGCTGATTTTCATGCCCGTACCGAAGTAGCTGGCGCCGATTCGCGTTTTGGCGAACCGGAACAGGTCATGTTCCCGGTACAGCAAAACTTTGATCAAATCCGTCCACTGCTGACTGAAAAAGCAGACCGGCAACAGCTCGACCAAATCGAAGCCTGGGCACAGGACACCTTCACGCTACTAACGCCAACCTTCGAAGAACGTAAAGCACAGGGCAAAGTTCGCGCCTGTCACGGTGATTTACACCTGGGCAACATCACCCTGTTTAACGACAAAATCCGCCTGTTCGACTGCATCGAGTTCAATGACGATTTTTACTGGATCGACGTTATGCGCGAAGCGGCATTCTTTATTATGGATCTGGAAGATCGCGGCGAAGACTACTTTGCTAACCAGTTCCTTAATGCCTATCTGGAGCTGACTGGCGATTACGCTGGTTTGAAGTTACTCAACTTCTACAAATCCTACTACGCCATGGTGCGTGCCAAGGTTGGCCTGTTCCAGCTGTTTAACGAAAGCATCAGTGACGAAGATCGCCAAGCCGTACTGACACAGTACCGCAGCTACACCAGCCTGGCCGAACATTACATGGAAATTCCCTGCCGTTGCCTGATGTTGATGCACGGCTACTCCGGCTCAGGAAAATCCACTGTCGGCAACACGCTGATGGAACACCTGCATTTGGTGCGCCTGCGTTCAGACGTGGTGCGCAAACAACTGTTTGGCGAGCAACAAGACAACAGTGCTGATCTAAATGTCGGCATCTACAGCAAGGAAGCCAGCGATAAAACCTTCCAAAATCTGCGTGATACCGCTGCAACGATTCTGCAAAGCGGCAATTCAGCGCTGATTGATGCCACTTTCCTGAACGCCGGTTACCGCGATTTATTCCACGAATTGAGCGAACAACAGGGTGTGCCGCTGCAAATCGTATCCTGCACACTGGATGACGCCATTACTCGTGAGCGCCTGACGGCACGTGAAGCTGAACAGCGGGATATATCCGACGCTACCGTGAAGGTGTATGACGCGCAATTACAGTCAGCCGATGCCTTGACGGAAAAGGAAGAGCAGCACACGCTGCATGTGAATACCAGCGAACAGCTGACCGTTGAGACCTTTATCGAACAAATGGACCGCTGGGTTTACCGGACGCGTTAATACAGTGTCAAAGCATCATTTCGACTGTAAGGAGAAATCTTGCACGCCGTTAAGGTTTCTCTCTTCTTTCGAAATGACAATATTTGATTTAAATAGCAGGCTTTAGCTTGCTATGCGTACCATCACACAGCGGCGCTTTTTTCGTATGTTTGCAACCACAGAAAAACACCCGTCCTGATTTGTCCGCCTCATATTCAACCGGCGTAAAATCCGTGTCCTTATGAGAACCGTCACAAAAGGGCTGCTTGGCGCTGCGACCACAGGCACACCAGAAATACTTCTTACCTTCTTCGACTTCGACCGCATAGGGTGCGCGGCGCGCTACTTTGGGTTCTGCCATATCATCCTCCAAAAGCTATCTGCGTGGTCGCTGCGGCGTTGCCGAAAAGCACCTACTGTTGGTAAAACCAGACTCAAAATACCCGATAAAGCGGGGCAGGCTCTGCTCATTTATTACACATAAACTCGGTAATTGCTCCTGCATTACCCTAATACCGTCATCCATGTCGACATCCGCTTTTTCGTCTGGTTTTGCCTTGCATCGACTGCCTCGATTACGCTTTTAATAATTTACCAAGCTACCAGGGGCCTCCTACTTTGAACTAAAGCCCCAGCTCACTACGCCACTGTTTGTATAGTTTACGCTCAAACAAGGAAGGGAAAAACTTCCAGTAAAACCAGCTTATTTTGCTCATTTTGGAATGAATAACCAGACGCTGGTTATGTTGCGCGCCATGAAATATGGCCTCGGCCACTTCCTGTGGAGTTGCCAGTTTTTGAGTCGCTTTGGCGGGAACACTAATCGTCGAACCATCTCCGGCCAACATGTTTTTGTGCATTTCCGTTGCCGTTGCGCCCGGGCATACCATCATCACATGCACGCCTTTTTCTTTTAGCTCCAAACGTAGCGATTCAAACAAACCATGCAGCGCATGTTTACTGGCGCTGTAACCGACACGGCCAATCATGGGAGCAAAACCACCGGTACTCGACAACGTGGCTATCGCGCCGCGGCGTTCAATCAAGGAGGGCAACGCCGCCTTGGTGCAATGCAAGGCACCAAAATAGTTAACCGCCATCATCTTTTCGAAGACCGCCAGTTCGGTGTCTTCGAAACGACTGTGATGTGATATGCCCGCGTTATTGATTAACAGATCAATGCCACCAAAATGCTCAACCACCTGTTGCATGGCGGCCTGACACTTATCGTAATCGGAAATGTCACAGGCGATGCTCAGCACGTCAGCGCCAGAGCGCTCAATCTGGTTTTGAACCGCTGGCAGATGCTCTTCATCAAGATCAATCAGCACAATACGTGCGCCCGCCGAGGCGAAACGCCAGGACAGTGCGCGACCAATACCGCCGGTGGCTCCGGTGACAACAACAACCTTGTGTTTGAAATCGACCTTCATTCTGCTACCTCTATTCCACAACTACTGCACGACTTTTTTATTCTATGGACGCATCACATCCATATAAAATGATAATATGCGTTTTTCCTAGCGAACAACATTACTACGAGGTTTATTTTATGCCCGTCTATCGCTCTAAAACATCCACCGCGGGACGCAACATGGCTGGCGCCCGAGCACTGTGGCGCGCCACTGGCATGAAGGATGATGATTTCCACAAACCTATTATTGCTGTTGCCAACTCTTTTACTCAGTTCGTACCCGGCCATGTTCACCTCAAGGATATGGGCCAACTGGTTGCGCGTGAGATTGAAAAGGCTGGCGGTGTCGCTAAGGAATTCAACACTATCGCTGTCGATGACGGTATCGCCATGGGCCACGACGGCATGCTGTACAGCCTGCCCAGCCGAGACATCATTGCCGACTCGGTTGAATATATGGTCAACGCGCACTGCGCCGACGCGCTGGTGTGTATTTCCAACTGCGACAAGATCACACCGGGCATGTTGATGGCAGCGATGCGCCTTAATATTCCCGTGGTCTTTGTGACGGGCGGCCCGATGGAAGCCGGTAAAACCAAACTGGCTGACCAAAAACTCGATTTGGTTGATGCCATGGTGATTGCTGTGGATGACACGGCTTCCGATGAAAAAGTCGATGAATACGAGCGTAGCGCGTGTCCGACCTGCGGTTCCTGCTCCGGCATGTTCACGGCCAACTCGATGAACTGTCTGGCTGAAGCATTAGGGTTAGCGCTGCCAGGTAACGGCACCGTGGTGGCAACTCATGAAGATCGTCGCCAGCTGTTTGAGCGTGGCGGCCAACTAATTGTTGAGCTGGCTAAACGTTATTACGAGCAGGATGACGAAAGCGTGCTGCCGCGTAGCATTGGCAGCCTCAAAGCCTTTGAAAACTGCATCACGCTGGATATCGCCATGGGCGGTTCCACCAATACTATTCTGCACCTGCTGGCGATTGCCCAGGAGGCCGAAGTCGACTTCACCCTGGAAGACATCAACCGCCTGTCCCATACCGTACCGCAATTGTGTAAGGTAGCGCCGAATACGCCCAAGTATCACATCGAAGATGTGCACCGTGCCGGTGGCATTATGGCGATTTTAGGTGAGCTGGATCGTGCCGGTGTTTTGCACACCGATCTGCCTACTGTACACAGCGCCACCATGAAAGAAGCGCTCGATAGCTGGGATATTATGCGCAACCCCAGCGAAGCAGTGAGAACATTCTATAAAGCAGGCCCCGCTGGCATTCCAACTCAAACGGCCTTTAGCCAAGCCACCCGCTGGCCAAGCCTGGATACCGATCGTGAAAACGGCTGCATTCGCTCCATCGATCATGCCTTTAGCCTGGAAGGCGGCTTAGCGGTCCTGTTCGGTAATATTGCTGAAGACGGCTGCGTGGTTAAAACCGCCGGTGTCGATGACTCGATTTTGGTGTTTGAAGGCCCGGCGCACGTGGTTGAAAGTCAGGACGAAGCGGTTGCCAATATTCTGGCAGATAAAGTCAAAGAGGGCGACGTGGTCATCGTTCGTTACGAAGGCCCGCGCGGCGGTCCCGGCATGCAGGAAATGCTTTACCCAACGTCTTATATTAAGTCGAAGGGCTTAGGCAAGGCCTGTGCATTGCTGACTGATGGTCGTTTCTCCGGCGGCACGTCCGGTCTATCCATTGGCCACGCTTCCCCGGAAGCTGCGGCTGGCGGCGCCATTGGTTTGATTCGTAATGGCGACAAGATCCACATCGACATCCCCAACCGCACCATTAACGTGCTGTTAAGTGATGAAGAGTTGGCTTCGCGTCGTGCTGAGCAGGACAAGCTGGGCTGGAAACCCGCTGAAGCACGCCCTCGTAAAGTCACCGCCGCCCTGAAAGCCTATGCCAAACTGGTGACCAGTGCGGACAAAGGTGCCGTGCGAGACTTATCGTTACTGGATTAATATCGTAGCAACAGCAAAAGGCCGGAACCTGCTCGCAGCTTCCGGCCTTTTTATTACATTTAGCAACAAATTTGCCGACAATATACCTAACAATACTCGCTATACTGCGGCAACAGACTATAACCTTACAATACACTAATCAGGCAGGGTACTTTTAAATAATGGCGGCCGATCAACGTAAGGGACGTGACTACTGGCTAGAGGTCTTTTCCAAAACCGAACTACCTGTGCTCGGTGGCGTAGTACATGAGCTGGAATCTGTGACGGGGAAGGATAACAGTACTGCTCTTCAGCTTGCCGACGTTATTCTCAAGGATCCATCCTTAACGTCACGGGTTCTCAAAGTTGCCAACTGCGTTATTTACAACCCCACGATCAATAACCCAATCACCACTATCAGCCGCGCCGTGGTGCAATTGGGCATCGCCGGTGTTAAATCAATTTATGCATCGGTTGTATTGATCGACAAGTTATTATCCGACCAGTCTCCTCCACACGCACTAAACGGTATTGTTCACGCCATCAATGCAGCCGTACAGGCCAGAAATATCATGGCTCGCGTATCGGGCAAGGCCAATGAAGAAGTGTTTATTGCTGCACTGTTATACCGCCTCGGCGAACTGGCCTTTTGGTGTTTCGGTGCAGAACAAGCCGAGCAATTAAACGACAGTCTTGAGCAGACCGATGATAACCCTGAAATGCTCATCGAGCGTCAGTTAGGCACCACTTTTCATGCCCTCTCCAGCGGCCTGGCTGGGCGCTGGGAATTAGGCGCTGTATTAAAAGAAGCCCTCAACAACCCCGCCGCGAAAAAACCCGCAGCAACGGCCGTTCAATTTGGCGATCGGCTATCAGAATTACTTGATGGCGACCAGGAGTCGCCCGCGTTCCACGTTCTGCTTGAGGAAGTTGCCGATTTTTGCAAAACCGACATTGAAGATATTCAGGAGTTAGTCGCACAGGGCGCAAAGGAAGCAACTTCCGAGCTTAAAGCCTTCGGCGTTCATCAGCTCCACCAAGCCGCCAAACTGGTGCAATCAAACAAAGAAAAGACGCCCATTCTGCGCCCCGACCCACAACTCCAACTCAATATGCTGCGTGATTTAGGTGTTATGGTGTCTGAAAAATGTGACATCAACACCCTGTTCCACACCGTGGCAGAAGGCATTCATCTGGGCGTTGGCCTGGAGCGGGTCGCCATATCACTCTGCGATACAAAGCGCAGTAAAGTGCAGGCTAAACATGTGTTAGGCGCTGGCACCGAAAACTGGCGCAAAGAATTAGTCCTGCCGATCAGCAAGGAGCACCCCGGCGCGCTGATGCAGTGCGCAGAAAAACGCCAGCCCGTAAACATTGGCGATGGCCCCAAAGCCCTGCAGTTTAATACTCAAGAACAAAAGCTGTTTGGCCGTGTTCCAGCAATGGCAGCTCCCATCATCGCCAACAATCGTTTAATCGGGCTCATCTATGCCGATCGCGCAGGAAAACAACAATTAGAAGACGAGCAACGCAGTGCCTTTCAATATATTGTGCAACAGGCCAACTCTTCGCTGGAACAGTTGATCAGCAACCGCAGCAAATAACGCACGGCAGACAAATAGGCTGCCGCTATGCTAGGGTTGCAGGCTCTAACGGCTGAAAAGATAGGAGAACAGCATGGGCTATCTGAGCTGGATCATTTTTGGCTTAATCGCAGGCATTCTGGCCAAATGGATCATGCCAGGCAAAGACGGCGGTGGTTTTATTGTCACCATCATTATTGGTGTTGCCGGCGCTTTTGTGGGCGGTTTTATCGGTTCATTGATCGGCTTCGGCGGTGTTAGCGGCTTCAACTTTGGTAGTTTTATTACCGCCATTTGTGGCGCTCTGCTGTTACTGTTCGTATTCCGGAAAATCAAAGGTTAATCGAACACACAAAAAAGGGGCCTCAAGCCCCTTTCTTAACCTCCGACATTAATCAGCGGTCTTTTCGATCCAACGCGAGAAAGCTGTAATCATACGGGTTGGGCCCCTCAGCTTTATAGTCTTCACGCGCTACTTCCTGCCAAAGCTGTTTATCAACCTCAGGGAAAAAAGCGTCACCCTCAATATTTGCGTGCACTTCGGTCAGATAAAGGCGATCAGCATCGGCCAATGACAATTCGTAGATTTGTGCGCCGCCCATGACAATCACTTCATCGCCGCCATCGATCAGACAAATGCTCTCTGCCATCTCAATCGCCTCTGCCAGAGAGTGTACAATTTTGCAGCCTTCGGCTTGAAAGCTGGTATCGCGGGTAATAACAATATTGGTACGACCTGGCAACGGCCTGCCGATCGACTCATGGGTTTTTCGTCCCATAATCACCGGTTTGCCCATGGTTACAGCTTTGAAATATTTAAGGTCATTGGGCAAATACCAGGGCAGATTATTGTTAATACCAATCACCCTGTTTTGGGCCATAGCAACGATGAGTGCGAGTTTCAAAATCAAAAATCCCTAATAAAAAACGTGTATAAAAAACTGCGCCAAGCATAGCACAAAGCTATGTCTCGGTTAAAAGATGTGAGCGTCTCTGACGCAAATCTACTGCCGCCGGAGCAGCGCCTTATCGTGGGAACGAGCCAGCATTAACTGCGCTAACAAAGCTCCAAGCAATGCCATCATCATATCCGACTGAGTATCCCAAATGTCGCCCTGTGTGCCGAGAAACTCAACGGCACCTCGTTGTGCAGCAAGAGCCACCCACCATTCAATCAATTCATAAAAGGCACTGATGGCCAGACACACACAAATCACCAGAAAAAACAGCCATTTACCGACCTGTAAGGGTGAACAACGAATTAATATTTCTCGCGCCAAAATGGCAGGAATGAAACCCTGCGCCAGATGCCCAAGGCGGTCGTAGTGATTACGTGACAGCTCAAACCAATCTTGCACCCAAAAACCCAGCGGTACTCGGGCATAGCTGTAGTGCGCGCCAATAATTAAAATCAGGGCGTGAATAAACAGCAGTCGATAACTCAATGGAGTAAGAGGGAAGTTTTTAAAACTGAGTAACACAATCGGCAAACCCAGCAACACAGGGAAGGTTTCCAGCCACCAGGTCAACGCATCATAAGGCTGAAACGCTGAAATCAATAACGCTATTATCAACAACACTAATAATATGACATTTTCATGACGCGATATCATACTCGTCATCTACACCCTTGGCTTACGGCACATGAGTTTCAGCTATTTTCAAGCCAGCTGTTCTTTAACCATTTTTTCCAAACCCGCCAGCACACCTTGTTCGCCAGCTTTACCTGAGACAGAACGGGTAAACCTCACGCCAAACCAATACCCGGAAGGCAACGTCCGCACATAACACACCACCGCGTTAATACCACTAACCTCCTCTGAGGGAGACTTGATGGTCAAACAAATTTTATTACCTACCGCAATTTTTTTATCCGCGCACAAACCCGCACCCAAACGATGGAAATCAATAATGCTCGCCTCGTAGGGCTTTAAAAACCGCTGCAGACCGCTTAAACGTCGCACGCTCGCGCTGAAACGCAACCCAGGGCATCGCAACTTCTCGCGTCGTTCATGTGCTTCGGGCTTTTCTGCCATGCGGCCGGTTATCCTTTTTAAGGTGATACTTGCAGACTAGCACATTTTATCGTTCGCTCACCCACACGATGAACCATAGTGTCGTTAGAAATAGATATTCCTAACACCCAAAAGAAACCTGTCGTTTTATTATATCCGCCCTAAACAGATTGTCGGTAGTCGCTAATTTAGCGCGTGCTTTTATTAGCCGAAGCGCTACACTTGCACTATCGCCATTTATACCGGCAATGAGATCACAGGTGCCAGAATATGCAGCCCGGCGGCTACACGCCGTTTAATGCTGCCTATAAAAAGCACCCGCAAGGACGACAATGATTCTCAAAAAGACAACAGCACGCGCAAACTCGCTTTGGCCGCAATATAAAGCTCGCGACGCCAATCCTAAGGGCCTCGGCTGATAGCTATGTCGCAATCACCCCGCCCGAAAAGAAGCCTTCAACATCAACTGTTAATTGTCATAACACTGTTGATTGTTGTGCTGATGTCCGTTGTCACAGGCTTATCCACCTACCGAGATGTACAACAGGGCCAAGCGGATTTACAAAAAAATGTCGATCATCTAAAAGTCGAACTAGCAGACAAAGGTCGACTTTTGTCGCGCCAAATTGCCAGCGCCCTCCAGCACGACCTCATTCAAATAAACCTGTCATCTCTTCAGCGTGAACTTCAACAACTAGCATCCGAAAACGACGCCTTACACTACGCAATATTAATGAGCCAAGAACGCACCGCCTACGCTCACACACTACGTCCAGAACTTCAAACGCGCACCCTTGATGACGATATATCCCGACAATCGGCAAAAAGCACCTCACCAACCGTTCTTGAATACCGCAACAATCGTTCCTACCTTGAGTTTATTGACCCAGTAAGCGTATCTGGCAGTCCCTGGGGAGTGCTTCGCCTAGGCTTTACCTTGACCCACATAGAGAACCTTATTACCGAGAAAAATGCCCTTATCGAGAAAAATGCCTACTGGTCAATATTCGAAGCCATTCTGCTAACCTCACTTTTCATTACCATAGGCTGGTACGTCACGCGTCGAATTTCTCATCGTATTACCAGCCCTTTACAAAAGCTTGCTCAACGCGCCGAAAATATTGCAGCCGGTAACTACCAGCCAAGCGAGGACGAAACCTCAAGCAGCATTGCCGCCCTTGATGACAACGTTACGGCATTAGATAACGCCTTTCAGCGCATGAGCAGTAACCTCGACAGGTCACAGCAGGCGTTTAAGGAATACAGTCAAACGCTGGAGCAAAAAATTGAGCGCAGTACCACAGAGTTGGAACTGGCTCGACAACAGGCCGATATGGCAAACGCCCTAAAAGGCGAATTCTTAGCCAATATGAGCCATGAAATTCGTACGCCCATGAATGCCGTGATGGGCTTAACACACCTGCTAAGCCAAACATCACTAACACCGCGCCAACAGGATTACATTCACAAACTGTCCGGTTCGGGTGAGGCTTTGCTCACCATCATTAACGACATCCTTGACTTTTCCAAGATTGAGGCAGGCGTTCTGGCACTGGAAAACATTCCCTTTGAACTCGACTATGTGCTCGACGAAGTTATGGGCCTGGTCGTGCAGCGTGCGCACGAAAAAGGTTTGGAATTAATCATTGATGTTAAGGATGGCGTTCCCGCCACACTGATGGGTGATCCAACCAGGCTGCGCCAGATTTTCCTTAATTTATTGACCAATGCACTAAAATTCACAGAGTGTGGTGAAATCATCCTCAGTGTCGAGCGTGGCGAAGGCGATACTGCCAGCGATCAGGTGCAGTTAATTTGCAGTGTCACCGACTCAGGGATCGGCATGACACCGGAACAAAGCACAAGACTTTTCAAGGCCTTCACTCAGACAGACTCATCAATCAGCCGCCGCTATGGTGGTACTGGTTTAGGCCTCAGCATTGTCCAAAAACTAACGGGAATGATGGGGGGAAAGATTTGGGCCAACAGTACCTACGGCATCGGTAGCGAATTTGTTTTTAATGTCTTCTTTGAAGTCGCCACTCAAAATCCTGAGGCCAAGCCTCTGCCAATCTCCGACCTGTCGGTGTTATTAATCGACAATCACAGCCACTCCAGCGATGCCATCGCACGCATGCTAACCCGCCAAGGCTTTAAGGTAACTCAGGATAAATCGACCCAACACGCTTTAGATGACCTGACACATGCCAACAACACCAAGCAGTCTTATCAGCTAGTTATATTAAAAGCCGACATGCCTCAAATCAGAGGCGAAGATGCGGCTGCACAGATCAAGGCCAATACTCAGCTCGACAAAACCCCGCAGATCCTATTAATCTCGCGTTATACCGAAGCCAACGAATATGGACCATTAATCGGCTCCAGCATCGATGGCCTGTTGGTCGCACCCGTCACTGAAACCAGCTTGACACAAACTATCCACAGATTACTGGCACCAGCCGATCAAATTACGCTGACCAGTTCTACAGTCGCGTCTGAAACTTCACTCTTTGAAGGTACACGCATACTGCTCGTTGAAGACGATGAAATTAATCAGCAGGTTGCCTACGAGCTACTATCCAGCAAAGGCATCGACGTCACCCTGGCTAATAACGGCCGTGAAGCACTTGAATTGTTAGTCGGTAAAACGCCGATCGAAATAGATGGCATTCTGATGGACTTACAAATGCCGGAAATGGATGGTTACGAGGCGACTATGCGCCTGCGTGCCGACCCTCGCTATAAATCAATGCCAATCATTGGCCTGACGGCGCATACCTCTGAGGAAGAGCATCTACGATGCCTGGAAAAGGGTATGCAGGACCACCTGTCCAAACCGATCAATCCAGAAATTTTGTTTGCACGTATCGCTCAGTTGATGCCCTCGCAGGCAAAACCCAAAACAACGTCTAAAACAACAAAAGCCAACATGCTCGACAAGTTTACAGGCCTAGATCTTCGCGAAGGTCTGCAGCGTGTTGCCGATAACAACGCCATTTATGTTCGCATCGCCAAACAATTTATTTCCAAAAATGCAGATGCCGCCGACAATATTCGCCAACAGTTATTAATTCATCAATTCGACAGTGCAAAAATGATGGCGCACTCATTACGAGGAGCTGCTGCCTCCATTGGTGCGACTGCGCTTGCCTACAGCGCAGATTCTCTCGAGCATGCCATCAAAGTGAAACAGCCCGACGCCGTCATTGCTCGTTACCTTGATGAGTTTACTGACACGCTGAAAATCGCCCTGCAAAGTCTGTCCGCTGCGATCCAGTATCTGGAGAGCAAAGGCACCAGCAGTACCGTGAAGGCCCCCGCCATGCGACCCGTGCTTAATCGCAATGAGCGCATCAAAATTTTGATTGTTGACGACAACATTACCAATTTAGAAGTACTGAACCAGCAGCTGTTACTCATTGGCTATGAGTCCGAGCTTTGCAAAAATGGTGCAGAGGCATGGGGTAAATGGCAATCGGGCACCTATCACTTGATCTTAACAGACATCAATATGCCGAGCATGGATGGCTACGAATTAACACGCCGCATTCGCGAAAGCGAAGCAGACAACAGTCATGTGCCCATTATTGCCTTTACGGCCTCGTCTTCAAAAAGCGATGCCAACCGTTGCTTGAATATCGGTATGGATGAGTTCTTGGCTAAACCCATGGCACTGGACGAGCTCAAACGTGCATTAGAAAAATGGTTACCCAAAGAGCTGACACCACAGACCAGTGAGCATGCGGCAAAAGCCATGGCTTCACGACATAACGACAGTCCAATCAATTCACCCGACGCACCAGTGGATATTATTGTTCTGATTCAAGTTGTTGGTGATGACGCTCGCATCCATCGCTCACTACTCGAGTCCTTCGTTAATTCCGCCAACGGCACCGTCGCAGACATCAACGTCGCTGTAATAAACGGTGCCATTGACACGGTCGCCAAACAGTCCCACAAGCTGAAATCAGCGGCACGCAACATGGGGGCTATTAAACTGGCTGATTTGTGTGAAGCCTTGGAAGGTGCCAGCAGCGCAGGCCTGCAAGGCAAAACTGAATCTCTATTACCCGCCCTAAATCGTCTCTTTAAAGAGGTTGAAGAGTTCGTAGCCAGCTATATAGAAACAACCCTATCAGCATAATAAATGTAACCGAGCTGGTAAGTTGTTCATCTAAACCCACGGCACGCATTGCTCACAATGAAAACACCCGAGCTAGCATCTCACAAGGTACTCGTCATTGATGACGATGCCTTTATGCTCGAGGTCACCGAAACCAGCTTAATGCAAAATTTTGCGCTGACACTGGAAATTCTGACTCGCCGGCGCCTGAAGGGCATTACCCTGTCTATTGATGATTTTGGTACTGGCTATTCATCCTTGGATCAACTCAAACAAATTCCTTTTTCAGAACTGAAAATTGATTACAGGTTTGTCCATGATGCTCATCAAGATATAGCCGCCCGCGCCATTCTCGAATCCAGCGTGACACTGGCCAAAAAACTCGGCATGGCGGTAGTAACGGAGGGAATTGAAACCCAGGCTGGCTGGGATTTGGGGGCAAAGCTGAAGTGTCATCAGGCGCAGGGCTTCTGGATAGCCAAACCGATGCCCGCCGAGGAATTCCTGCCCTGGATTGACAACTGGAACACTAAGCTCAAGCACGTTTAAACGGCAATCGGTGCCTTAATGATCGGATAAGGGTCGTAACCGGCGATTTCAAAATCCTCAAAACGATACTCAAAAATCGATTCAGGCTTACGTTTGATAATCAGTTCTGGCAGCGCGCGCGGAGTACGGCTCAGCTGCTCATGCACAATGTCATCGGTGATGTGGTTATGATAAATATGGCAATCACCAAAGGTATGCACAAACTCTCCCACCTCAAGATCTGCCTGCTGTGCCAGCATGTGCGTCAAAATAGCATAGGAAGCGATATTGAAGGGCACCCCCAAAAATAAATCTGCCGAACGTTGATACAGCTGGCAGGACAACTTACCGTTGGCCACATAAAACTGGAACAGCGAGTGACAGGGCGGTAGCGCCATTTCATCGGCCACACCGGGGTTGTAGGCCACCACCAGCAGGCGGCGACTGTCGGGATTATTCTTCAGGTTATGCACCAGCTTACTGATCTGATCCACGGTGCCGCCATCCGGTTTACGCCAGGCACGCCACTGCTCACCGTACACCGGCCCAAGATTACCCTGTTCATCGGCCCATTCATCCCAAATGGTAACGCCGTTCTCCTTTAAATAAGCAATATTGGTATCGCCCTGCAGAAACCATAGCAGCTCATGAATAATGGATTTGAGGTGGCACTTTTTAGTGGTGACCAAAGGAAAACCTGCACTCAAGTCAAAGCGTAACTGGCGTCCAAACACCGAACGCGTGCCGGTACCGGTGCGATCGCTTTTATCGGCTCCGTTATCAAGCACATCCTGCATTAACTCCAGATACTGCTGCATAGCTTTCTCTCAACTCATTGATTTACTGCGCCCAGCGAGCCGCTGTCCCAGTACAAATAGCGTAATTCCAGCGATAATCATCGGCAAGGATAATAGCTGCCCCATGGTCACCCAATCCAGTGCCACAAAACTTAAATGCTCGTCAGGCTGACGGAAAAACTCAACCACAAAGCGGAACAATCCATAACAGCTCAGAAAAAGGCCCGACACCGTCATCGCTGGTCTTGGCTTAGCGGAATAGCACCAAAGAATAACGAACAACAGCAGACCTTCCAGCGCGAACTGATACAGCTGCGAAGGATGGCGCGGCAGGTTGCCAGCCAGCGAGCTCGGGAACACCATTGCCCAGGGCACATCACTGACCCGTCCCCACAGCTCTCCGCCGATAAAATTACCCAGTCGCCCAGCCCCCAAGCCAACTGGCACCAGCGGCGCCACAAAGTCCATCATGGCAAAAAAAGGGATTCCCAGCTTTCTGGCGTACAACGTTAGTGCAACAATGACACCCAGCAGCCCGCCATGGAAGGACATACCGCCCTCCCAAACCGCAAATAACCACAGCGGATCCTGCAAAAATTTGTCGAAGTTGTAGAACAACACATACCCCGCGCGGCCACCGATGACCACTCCCAAGGCGCCATAAAAAATCAAGTCTGAGACCTGCTCGGGTTTTAGCGGCGCATTGTCCCGCTTGGCTCGCTGCTGTCCCAACCACCAGGCCGCTGAAAAACCAACCAAATACATCAAACCATACCAATGCACCTGTAATGGCCCCAGCGAAATAGCCACCGGATCAATTTCGGGATAACTCAGCAACTACAGACTCCTAACACGCGGAAAATGACAAAAGGATACGTAAAATAATTGGATGGATGCAAACAATGATAAACAATACGCGATTATTGCAGAGAGGTTTCCATATGCTCAATGCCCATCTCTTTAAGCGCGGCATTGAGGTGGGTTTCAACCAGCCCGGCAGTATCAATGACCATCACCTCATCAAGCATCTGTTTCGCTTGCTTTAGAGTAACGTGGCGAATCGCAGACTTAACGCGCAGGATGTTAGAGGCACTCATTGATAACTCATCGTAGCCCATCGCCATCAGCAGCAGCGCGCCGCTAGGGTCACCCGCCAGCTCGCCACACACACTGACAGGCGTATTTTCAAGATGCGCCTTATTAACCACCGATTTCAAAGCCTTTAGCACAGCGGGGTGATAGGAATGATAAAGGTCGGCCACAAAACTGTTGTTGCGATCCACCGCCAGCAGATACTGGGTCAAATCATTACTGCCCACCGACAGAAAGTCCACGCGTTGGGCCAACTCACGGGCTTGATACACTGCCGCAGGCACCTCAATCATCACCCCCACAGCGGGCATAATGACATCGTACCCCTCTTCACGAATCTCGTGATAGGCCTGATGAATATGATGCAACGCCTCTTCAACTTCGGTGACGCTGGTGATCATCGGTAACATGATACGCAGGTTATCCAGACCCTGGCTGGCCTTTAACATAGCGCGAACCTGTACCAGGAAAATTTCCGGGTGATCGAGGGTAATACGAATACCACGCCAACCAAGGAACGGGTTGGCGTCATTAATGGGGAAATAGGGCAATTCTTTATCGCCACCTACATCCAGCGTACGCATGGTCACAGGGTTTGGTGCGAAGGCCTCTAAATGCAGGCGATACACCTCCTCCTGTTGATTCTCGCTGGGGAAGCGGTCAGTCATCATAAAGGGCACTTCCGTGCGATACAGACCGACTCCCTCGGCACCTCGCTGAATCGAGCGTGCTACATCCGAAAGCAAACCGGTATTAACACGCAGGGGAATGCGATGTTTATCGCGCGTTTCAGAGGGCAGATCACTGAGCGCCTCAAGGCCTCTGACCATCTCTTTTTCTTCGGCAACGACCACGTTAAAACGCGCCCGTAATTCCTGTGAAGGACTAGGGAACACCTTGCCCTGATAGCCATCAATAATAACTTCCAATCCTTCCAATTGACGGAAGGGGATGTCTGAAGCGCCCACCACGGTGGGGATTTCCATGGCGCGCGCCAAAATCGCCACATGCGAGTTTTTCGAGCCGCGCAAACTGATCAAACCGACTAACTTATCACGCGGCACTTCAGCCAGATTAGCTGGCGTTAACTCTTCTCCCACCAGCACAACCTTATCGGGAAACTCACGTTTTTCGTGTTGAAGATCCTGCAAATAGGACAAAATTCGTCGTCCCAGATCACGAATATCGGTAGCGCGTTCACGGAGATATTCATCGTCCATCATCTCGAACACTTTGACATGCGCACCAATCACATCGCGCAAAGCACCCTGAACCCACTGACCCGCGCGGATTTTCTCCATCACCTCGCCACCCAGGGCGTTGTCATTGAGGATATTCAGGTAAACGTCGAACAGTCCGCGCTCTTCCACACCCAACTTTGAGGAGAACTTGGAGCTGGCCTTCTCGATATCCAGCTTAACCTTGTCCACCGCAGCGTGGAACAACTTGATTTCATGATTGGCATCGCTCACCGCACGATCAGGCACGGCATCTAAATCTGCTAGCGGGAACACTACCAGCGCCGTACCAATAGCCACACCCGGCGCACCGGGAGCGCCTTCAAAACGTACCAGGGCATCGCCGCCCTGACGGGAAATCTCCTGAATTGATCCAGTTGCTTTGGCATGTGCCAACACCACGGCCAGCTGCGAGGCCAGCGTGATCATAAAGGCTTCGACTTCTTCATCAAAGCGGCGACGCTCCATGCTTTGCACCAGCATGACACCCAGCACATTACGATGGTGCACAATCGGCACACCCAGAAATGAACTGTAGGCTTCTTCGCCGGTTTCAGGAAAATATTGGAAGCTTTTATGCTCGGCCGCGTATTCCAGGTTCAAGGGCTCAGCACGAGAACACACTTGCCCGACAAGGCCTTCGGAGGTTTTAAGACTGACACTATCAATGGCGTCAAGCTTCAGGCCATCCACAGCACGCAACACCAATCGATCCTGCTCTGGATCGAGCAGATAAATTGCACAGGCGCTGGTTTTCAGGGAGTCCTGCACACGCTTGACCACCACATTCAGTGCGGTTTTAAGGTCTTTTGCTGCGTCCACTTCCTGAACAATACTGCGCAAGATGCCTAGCATTGATTCTCCATTATCATTTCTTTGATTACGCCAGTTATTGGCTCGCCAGATGCGCCATAGGGGCTAGTTCGTTGAGCGCGCGGCGGTAAACATCTCGCTTGAACAACACCACCTGACTAACGGGATACCAGTAACTTACCCACTGCCAGTGATCAAACTCAGGTTTGTCTGAATAACTAAAATCAACGTGTTCATCGGGGCTTAACATCTGCAACAGAAACCATTTTTGCTTCTGTCCGATGCACATGGGTTTGGAATTATGCCGCAGCAAATGTTTAGGTAAACGATAGCGCAACCAGCCTTTCGTCATTGCCAATATATTGACATCGACAGGGCTCAGGCCCACTTCTTCCTTTAATTCACGAAATAATGCCTCTTCAGCATTTTCATGTTCCTTAATACCACCCTGCGGAAACTGCCAGGCCTGCTGGCCTATACGGCGTGCCCACAACACTTGCCCCTTGGGGTTGGCCAACACAATGCCAACATTTGGGCGAAATCCATCCGAATCAATCACTGTTGCTCACCTGCTGTAGCTTATTCTGAGCGAGCGCGATGCTCCTCAATGTGCCAAAAATCACGATCCGAACCCATGCTAAAATCATTTCAACCGGCGACGGACTGGAAATAGGTCTCAAATTTACCGGTTTATGCCCAGTGCCGCAAATTTACTCTCTTCTGAGAGTTCAACATTAGGGCCTGCTCACACTATTTGCAATGCCACTGTTATGGCTAAAAATTCGCCCGACAAGGCAAGAGGAGCGAAACTTGGTCGCTCCAAATGAGTGACGAGCAACGCTGTATGACAAATTTTTAGCCCTAACCCGAAGGGCTGAAGGAAAAAATGGCCTTCAGCAATGATATTTCAAATTGTGCGATCAGGCCCTGACATAAGTCGTTATAATGTGCGCCGCAGGTTATTGAAAAACGTTTTCGCAGCAAACGCTGCCCCTTTTTTTATCTGAGGAAGCACTATGGCACTGGCAATCTTTGATCTCGATCACACGCTGTTAGCGGGCGATAGCGATCTTGCCTGGGGTGAATACCTGGCCGCCAACAACTACGTTGATGCCGTCAGTTACGCGCAAAAGAACGAAGATTTCTACCAGCAGTATCTGCTCGGCGAGATGGATATCAATGAGTTCCTCGAATTCGCTTTAGAGCCATTAGCCTCAAACAACATGGCGACCCTGCGCAGCTGGCATGCGGTTTATATGACGGAAAAAGTGCTGCCCATGCTGCAGGACAAAGCCAAGGCCCTGCTGCAAAAACACCGCGATCAGGGCGACACTTTATTAATCATCACCGCCACCAACAGTTTTGTGGCCGGCCCCATTTGCAAATTACACGGTGTCGACGACTTTATTGCCACCGAACCTGAAATTATTGACGGCAGTTACACAGGTAAAGTCAACGGCACACCCAGCTACCGCGATGGCAAGATCACGCGACTTAACGCCTGGCTGGCCGAGCACAATATTTCTTTACAGGGCAGCTACGGTTACAGTGACTCTAACAATGACCAGCCATTACTAGAAGCAGTCGATCACCCCTGTGTGGTGGATGGCGACGATAAACTGGTTGCCCACGCCCAACAGCAAGGCTGGCCCTGTATCAGCCTGCGCGATGAATAAAGTACGAAATAAATCCATCGCACTAACTCTAGCGCTATCCGCCACACTGGCTTGCAACAGTGTCAACGCCAACGAAAGTCCGCAACAGCTCTCCGTGGCCAGCTTTTCCAGTATCAGTAATCAGCAGCTAGGAAAAATCTGGCAAAACTATAAATTTAGCCTGCTTGGCCGCTCGACGCATTACCAACTGATATCGCAGGATGGCCGGCAGGTTTTACGCGCCGACAGCGACAAAGCAGCCTCAAGCTTGATCCGTCCGCTGTCCGTTAATCTGGAGCAGTACCCCATATTGAACTGGCGCTGGCAGGCAACTAACCTGCCCACGCGCGCCAATGACAATAGTAAAAGGGCCGATGACCACAGCGCACGTTTGTATGTCATTTTTAACAGCCCGGAAACTGGCTTGCTGAACCGGCTTAAAAACACCACCGGTTTAGCCGCGACACACGCCCTCAACTACATCTGGGCCAATCAAGCCGCCATCAACACTCTGCTTCCCAACCCCTACTCCGAACATTCAATGATGATCGCCGTCAACAGTGGCTCTGCTCGACTGGGGCAATGGCAATCCATTTCCCGTAATGTTTACGCCGACTACCAACGCGCCTTCGGCCACAAACCACCGCCCGTGACAGCCATCGCAATTATGACCGACAGCGACAACACGGGCGTCAAGCTCACCACCTTTTACGGTGACATTCACTTCAGCCAGCAGCAGCCTGCCAAATAACTGTCTCTTGCTTTGCCCACAGGCAACCTCGTAACATGCCACTAACAGCCACAGGCAATGGATAACCCTATGAACCTCACGACACGTATTCTGACCGGCATGGGCCTCGGCCTGCTGCTGGGCATCAGCATCAACTGGCTCAATCAGTCCAGCTTTATGTCCGCTGCAATCATGGAGTGGATTCAGTGGACGCTGATCGATGGCGTGCTTGATGTGATCGGCACCATTTTTATCGCCTCGCTGAAGTTATTAGTTGTGCCACTGGTGTTTGTCTCGCTGGTCTGCGGTTGCAGCGAACTGGGCAGCAATACCCGTATGGGCGGCATGGCCCTGCGCACCCTCATCCTTTACATGTTCACCACGGCAATAGCGATCTCTCTGGCATTATTTATGGCCAACATAATTAACCCCGGTGTCGATATGAACATGACCACCGAGGCCGTATTCAACCCAAAATCGCAACCCTCGTTAAAAGAAGTTCTGATCAACATCTTCCCAACCAACCCAATTCAGGCGATGGCTGAAGGCAACATGCTGCAAATCATCGTCTTCTCTATTTTGATGGGTGTGGCCGTGTCGCGCTGTGGTGAAGCAGGCAAGAAGGTCTCGCAGATTTTTAATAGCTTTAATGAAGTGATCATGAAAATGGTGGTCATCCTGATGCATTTGGCACCCTACGGTGTGTTCTGCATGCTCACCAAGCTGTTTGCTTCACTGGGCTTCTCCGCCATCGCCGACCTGGCCTGGTATTTCTTCACCGTGGTACTGGTGTTGCTTTTACATGGCCTTGGCGTCTACTCATTATTACTGGTGCTGCTAACACGCCTCAGTCCGCTGGCATTTTTCAGCAATATCCGCCCCGCCATGTTGTTCGCCTTCAGCACCTCCTCCAGCAATGCCACGCTGCCGGTGACACTTAACGTGGCAGAAAAACGCCTTGGCGTGGATAATTCAGTTGCGTCCTTCACCCTGCCATTAGGCGCCACCATTAATATGGACGGTACGGCCATTATGCAGGGCGTGGCGACGGTGTTTATCGCTCAAGCCTTTAGTGTCGATATTGGTTTGATCGGTTATTTGACGGTGATTCTTACCGCCACACTCGCGTCAGTGGGCACCGCCGGCGTGCCCGGTGTTGGCTTGATTACGTTGGCGATGGTTTTACAGCAGGTGGGACTCCCCGTGGAGGGCATCGCGCTAATCCTTGGCGTTGACCGTTTACTGGATATGATGCGCACCGCCGTTAACGTCGCAGGTGATTCAATGGTCTCCACCGTTATCGCCAACCATGAAAAATTGCTCAATCGCGATTTGTTCCAGGATTTATCTGATCGAGATGAATATCAGCCTGACGGCAGTCTTGCCCAAAACAGAGAAATATCATGACCACTCTTTGCCATATTGATGACATCGCCGAGGGCAAAACCCGTGGTTTTGAGGTGGCGGGCCTAAACATTATCGCGCTGAAAAAAGATGCGTCGGTTTATTTATATGTGAATCGCTGCCCGCATCTGGGTTTGAACCTGGAATTCCAGCCCGATGACTTTCTCAATTACGACGAAACCTTTATCCAGTGCTCCACCCATGGCGCCATGTTTACACTGGCTTCAGGGGAATGCGTATTAGGGCCCTGCAAGGGTGAGTCACTACAACAAGTAGGGTTTACTCTCGAAGCTGGGAAGATTGTTTTAAGTGAGCCATTACCCGTTGCGACACAGGGTTAGCCAACACTAATAAAAGACAGTCGCTGCTTTAACGTTATCGCTTCTGGTGAAATCGAAGTGTTATACACCAACACTTCAACACCCGCCGCCATCACTTCTTGCAGCGTTTGTGCATATTTGGCATCAATATCAGTCGCCACACCCACACGATCGATGGCGGTATTCTGTACACAAAACAGCAGCATCGCACGATGTCCTTGCTGCTTCATGGCCGCCAGCTCACGTAGATGCTTGGTACCGCGCGCGCTCACCGCATCCGGAAACAACCCTAAGCCGCCACCCATGTGCAAAGTCACGCATTTAACTTCTACATAACATTGCTCACCAGGTCGACTTAATAACAGATCAATGCGGCTTTTTTCTTCGCCGTAACGCACTTCCGTTTGCAGCTGATCATAGCCCTGTAATTCAGGAATTAGATCTGCCTCAACCGCCTCTTTAACGACATTATTAGCCAGCGCCGAATAGATACAGGCCAGTTCACCTCGATCGGTTTCCACCAACTGCCAGCTATAGGCATATTTACGTTTGGGGTCGTCAGAATAGGATAGCCAGATGCGGCTACTCGGCTCGGCGCAATTAAGCATGCTGCCGGTATTAGGACAGTAAACCGTCAACTCGCGACCATCGTCAAAAACGACGTCGGCCAGAAAACGTTTATAGCGTTTAACAAGTAGGGCGGGGGTTAGAGGCTGTGGGAAATTCACGATTTAGCGCTCAATGGGCCAATAAAATGAGGCCTGACAGCATATCAGTCCTGCGTTACAATGCCAGCCCGAAAAAGAGACTGGCACAAACATTATACGACGATCAAGCGCCCCGTCCGGCAGCAATCGAAAACGTTGATAACCACTGTATTAACAGGCGAGAACCATGGATTTAACGATATACCAATTACCGATCATAGCTGAAGCGCACCAAATAAAGCCTTATATTGGTCACGAAAAAGTCCTGATTGTGGATCTTAGCAGCGAAGAAAACTACCTGAAGGGCCACGTGCCCGGCGCCATCCATGTCTCACCCGAAACGATTTGTGCGGGCCAAGCGCCTGTTACAGGCCTGCTACCCGACGAGGCGGCACTTAAAACGTTGTTCGACTCTCTGAATCTGCAAGAAAAAACGCAAGTCGTCGTCTATGACGATCAGAACGGCTGCTGGGCAGGCCGTTTTATCTGGGTATTGGAAATGATTGGTCACTTCCGCTATTCCTACGTGCACGGCTATTCCTTCATCAATGGCGGCCTCGCTGCTTGGCAAGCCGCAGGCTACGAGGTTGAAACTCAGGTGAATACGGCCGAAGCAGGCGATGCTCTAATAAACATACAAACTTCACCTGCCATCGACCTTGATCACATTGTTGCGAATCTGGACGCGCACGGCACCATCGTTTGGGACGCCCGCTCACCCGCTGAATTCAGCGGCGAAGATAAACGCGCAGAAAAAGGCGGTCATATTCCCGGCGCCTTCAACTACGAGTGGAAACGCTGTCTCGATGACAACGGCAAGGTTCGTGATCTTGATGATATTCGTGAAGAGCTCTACGAGACTCACATCCACGGCAACAAGGAAATCATTACCCATTGCCAAACCCACCGTCGCTCCGGCTTAACCTATCTGGTAGGCAAAGCGCTGGAGTTTCCGCATGTCCGTGCCTATCCAGGTTCCTGGGCCGAATGGGGCAATCATCCCGATACCCCGGTAGAAAACTAAAAAATGCACTGTTTGCGCGATGGCGGTGTCTGCACCGTGCTCGATTCCTCATGTATTCGTCTATACACTGCGGATCTGCGCGCGGCGCATCCTAGCCCTCAAAAAAACATTACATTTTTCCACCTAGCAATAAGATCAGAGCAGGAGACTCGTTCGTGCAAGTAATCAAAGACCTGCTATTTATGGTGGCGCAATACATTCTGCCCCATCACCTGCTCTCCCGTTTTGCTGGCTGCATTGCCGAATGCCGCTGGCCCTGGTTCAAGAACCCGCTGATCACCTGGTTCGTAAAATCCTATCAGGTCAACATGGACGAAGCTGTGACCAGCGACCCCACGTCCTTCGCTCATTTTAATGACTTTTTCACCCGCGCCCTTAAGGCGGATGCCCGCAGCTTTGTCGACGAGCAGGGCAGCATTGCCTGCCCGGTAGATGGTGCCATCAGTCAGATTGGCGACATCGAAGCTGGTCGACTCTTTCAGGCCAAGGGTCATGAGTTCTCCACCTATGATTTATTAGGCGGCTCGTTAGGGCTGGAAAAAGAGTTTGATGGCGGCAAGTTCACCACCATCTACCTATCACCCAAGGATTATCACCGCATCCACATGCCCGTCAGCGGCACGCTGCGCGAAATGATTTATGTACCGGGCCGGTTGTTTTCCGTCAGTCCATTAACTGCCAGCCAAGTGCCGGGCCTTTTTTCTCGTAACGAGCGCGTAGTCGCAATCTTTGATACCGAGTTTGGCCCTATGGCGATGGTATTGGTTGGCGCGATGATTGTCGCTAGCATTGAAACCGTCTGGGCCGGACTGGTGACACCACCCAAACGCCAGCTACAAAAATTCAGCTACGGCGAACCGATTCATCTCGAAAAAGGTGAAGAAATGGGCCGCTTCAAACTGGGCTCCACGGTAGTGATGTTATTTGGCAAAGATGCCATGAACTGGGAACAGGCCTTAACGGCTGACCAGGGTGTGCGTATGGGACAGTTACTGGGAAATCAGGCAAGCCCAAGCGAAAACTAGACGCTAAGCGCGGTCAACAGGGAAAGCGATCACCTCACGGATCGAATCGCTTCCCGCCATCAGCATCAACAATCTGTCCAAGCCCATTGCTACACCGGCGCAATCGGGCATACCACTCTTCAACGCGGCCACCAGCTTTTGATCGGCTGGAAGCTCTGGCAAACCACGACGTTTTCGTTCTGCAAGATCGACCTCAAACCGTCGTTGTTGCTCCTCGGCATCGGTGAGCTCGTGATAGCCATTGGCTAATTCAATGCCGTCGACATACAGCTCAAAACGCTCCGCCACCGCCGCGCCCTGTGCATCGGTTTTTACCTTCGCCAATGCACACTGACTGGCCGGGTAATCGTAGATAAAGGTTAATTCATCACGCCCCAGTGTTGGTTCGACCACCTGCGACATCAGCAAATCCAGCAGCGTATCGCGATCATCCCCGTCGGCCTGATAACCCGTATGCTGCTGCGCCAAAACCGCTAGCTCTGCAGCCTCAGCGCAATGCGGGTCAATATCCAGCAGCTGTGCAAAGGCTGAGCGATAACTCAATTGCCGAACAGGTCGCTCGCCCAATAAAGAAGTGAGAAGCTCAGCAACCTCGGCTATCAACTGAAAATGATCAAACCCTGGGCGATACCACTCCAGCATGGTGAATTCAGGATTATGGCGTTTGCCACTTTCGCCCTGCCGAAAAGATTTACAGATTTGATAGATCGATCCACTGCCAGCGGCCAGCAGACGCTTCATGGCGAACTCGGGAGAGGTTTGTAAAAACTGCTGCCCATCAACCGACAGACTGGCCAGATGCACGTCGGTACTGGCCGCTTGGCCCAGCAGCGGCGTCTCCACTTCCAGCACATTGCGCTGCTGAAAAAATTCCCGCAGCTGCTGATAAAGCTGGGCGCGCAAACGCAACGCATCCAGTGCAGCGGTGGGTTGCCAATCAGAAGAGTTCAAAACAATAGAAATCAACGTACGTGGTCTCAGGACGAGACCACGTTATCGAACACAGGCTACTTGGCTGCACGGCCTTGATATTCGCCCGTACGCGTATCAATACGCAACACATCGCCAATATTCACAAACAGCGGCACACGTACCGTTGCGCCCGTCGCTAGGGTAGCAGGCTTGGTTGCGCCCTGAGCGGTATCACCTTTCAGGCCCGGATCAGTATCAGCCACAGCCAGTTCAACGAAGTTAGGCGCCGAAACTGCCAGCGCCGCGCCGTTCCACAGGGTTACCACGTAAACTTCCTGCTCTTTCAGCCAGTCCGTCACATCGCCAACCGCTTTGGCATCAGCAGCATGCTGTTCAAAGGAGCCATCGGTCATCATGAAATGCCAAAAGTCGCCGTCGGTGTAGAGATATTCCATCTCCAGATCGATCACATCCGCGCCTTCCAGCGATTCGCCAGATTTGAACGTACGCTCCCAAACACGGCCAGTTTTCAGGTTACGCATTTTCACACGGTTAAAGGCCTGTCCTTTACCCGGTTTTACAAATTCGTTCTCAAGAATGCTACAGGGATCACCATCGAGCAGAACCTTAAGACCTGAACGGAATTCATTGGTAGAATAGTTTGCCATATCACTTCACACCTAAGTTACTTTACTTCACATCTAACGGACTAAAAATGAGCCCAATAATACCTCGAAGCGAGCAACTTATACACTCCATAAGTTGGCAATCTGAGCTTTCCGGGGCAATTAATGATCTCGACAGTCTATTGCAGTATACCGGCAACAAAGCCAGCGATATCGAGGGGCTGGATACGGGTCATCTCTCGTTCCCCTTGCGTGTACCACACCCCTATGCAAGCCGTATTGAGCAGGGCAATCCGCATGACCCGCTGTTACGCCAGGTGTTACCGCTAGCCGCTGAAAATCATCGTGTGCCCGGCTATATCAGTGACCCGCTTGATGAGGCCAGCAGCAATATAACCCCAGGCATTATTCATAAATACCATGGCCGGGTGCTACTGATCCTAACCGGCGCCTGCGCCATCAACTGCCGCTATTGTTTCCGCCGCGAATTCCCCTATGCCGAAAATCAAAACAGCATGGGCGAATGGCAACAGGCGCTAGACTATATTCGACAGGACAGCAGCATTAGCGAAGTCATTTTCAGTGGTGGCGATCCGCTGCTCAATAGCGACAAAAAACTGCAACAACTGACGCGTTCTATTGCAGATATTGAACACGTCAAACGACTACGTATTCATACTCGTCTGCCGGTTGTGATACCGCAACGTGTCACCGATGAAATGCTTAACTGGCTAACCGAGACACGCTTGCAACCCGTCGTTGTCATTCATACCAACCACGCTGCTGAAATAGACAACCAGGTCACTCAGGCGCTAATACGCCTTCGCGACAAAGGCATTACTTTGCTCAATCAAGCGGTTCTACTGAAGGGCATCAATGATAATGTCGATACGTTAAAACAGCTAAGCGAACGCTTATTTCAAGCCGGCGTCTTACCCTACTACCTACATTTACTCGACAAAATTCAGGGTGCGGCTCATTTTGATAGTGATGAATCATCAGCCCAGCGCTTACTTGGCCAACTCAGCGCACATCTACCTGGTTATCTGATGCCAAAACTGGTGAGAGAGATTGCTGGCGAAGCCTCGAAAACGTTGCTTTTACCACTTCTCTAATTCTCCGATAACACTTTGAATTATTTACGCTCGCTCACTGGCTAAAGAGTCGTGTTAGACTATATTTTAAAGCATCTGTGTATATTTACAGCGCCATTTTTAGCGGTCGCAGAGAAGAATAACGGCCCACTAACGGACCATCGTTGAACACTGGAAATCATTAATGTCAGCAAACCCCAATCAGGGACAGTTTTCTATACCTGAGCAGACACTACGCACGCTATCCTTTTGCGAACCCACGCCGAACCATTTAAGCGAATGGGTAAAGCAACTACCGATGGTTAATCTTGGCGAATCGTCAAAACAGCTCTATCACGCCATCATTGAGCTAAACCAGCTCATTATTAACCCGGAAACACGCTTTAAACTGATAGAGATTATTCGCGAACCAATTCAACAGGTGTGCCAAAGCTTAACCAAACACTACCTCAATCAACCGGTCGTTTTACCTCCCAAAGCACGCAAGGTAGCGCGACTGGCGATGGCGCTGGATAACCACCTAATGGTTGCCTACAAAGCCGTGCTTGATGACCGTAAAAAAATCAGCCCATCATTGCTTTCCAATAAGCCAAAAAAAATTACCGCATTGGCGATTTACCACGCCATGAGCACGGCCACCAGGATGATTGTTCGTGCCTACCACCTCTATAACCCTGCACCGGAAAAAGCCTGGCATGAGATTCACCAGCTATATGTCATTGCCGAAAGCAATCGTTTATTGAATGCTCAGATAGACGACAACAACAATCATTTTGTGCATAAAACCAACATCGAAGACACCTACAAGCGCGCGCTGATGATCGGTTGCTGCAAAACCAACCAGATTCGCCAGAGTGATATCACTAACATTTACCACGCTACTGAACTGTGGACAAAACTCTCTCGTATTGTCGATGGCAAACAGCAAGCCAACTTCAGAATCAATCTCAATGAAGATTCGGCCCCCATCTACAGCGAACTATCTTCAGGCAAAAACTCGCCCTTTTCACGCGGCATTGATCTACAACCCTTACTCGAGCTTCTCAAGGAGTATTTCAAACAATCCGACGGCGCTCACAATGCCGTTGTAAAAAGAGTTTCCGTTCCTTCGACCATTAAAAAGCACCAGCTCAGCTTTTTACTGGCATCCTGGGAAACCCTGGCCGAGCGTTCAGCGACTCGGCTGCCCAGTAACAAATCGGTTAAAACTTGCATTGGTTTTAGCGCCACCCACTTCTATTTATCGGGCGGCGTTGATTTTGAATCGCAGCTACAACGTGACAGCTCACACGCTCAAAACGTTAATAAGTTTGGCTCGAAGGATGTCAAACCCGCAGTGGGCTCCAGTGACCCCTGGTCAACAGCCTTTGATGCAGACCATTACGATGCCAAACCAGTTGCTCATAGCGCCGTGGATTTACAAAAGCCCGGCAGCCATTGGCATCAGCATGACATTCAACGCGAAGCGCACCATGCAAATTACCCGAAGTACACCGCTCAGCTGCTTGATATCAGCCCTAACGGTTACTGCATTAAATGGGGGAATGACGCTCCCGTCGGAATCAAAGCCGGTGAAATTATCGGCATTAACGAACAGGAGCATTATATCTGGTCCGTCGGTGTTATTCGCTGGATATCACAATCCAAAGCCGACCTGACAACAATGGGCGTCGAACTACTCGCAACGGCAGCAATCCCCTGCGGCGCAAAAGTTATTACAGAATCGCAGCTAAAGTCAGATTATATACGCGCCCTGCTTCTACCCGCACAGGAAGCCGTCGGGCTTCCAGCCTCCTTTATTGCGCCTAACATACCCTTTAGGGAGCACCAGTCGGTTGAACTCAACCAATACGGAGAGACATCGCAAGGCTCGCTCGGAACCTGCACACTGAACACAGGCAGCTTCAGCCAATTCACATTCGAACCTCATGCTTTACGTTCAGACCCGGCAGATGATGATTTCGGCGATGAAGATATCTGGCCAGAATTTAACGCAACACCCCTTTTATCGTTCCCATAAAACGACGGCACTCAGAGCCCATGCAAAAGAACAGAGACACCATAAAATTATTGATTCTTGACACCTCACGCAACGAAGCAGACAAACTTGTCAATCTGTTACGTAATGCGGGGTGTGCCACACAGGCCCAGTTCATTGAATCAGAACAACACCTGCTGGATTTGCTGAACAGCAAAAGCTGGGATTTGTTTTATGCCTCCGAGCGCTCAACAGAGCTAAATGCACAACAGGCATTGGCTCATATCAAGAAGCTGGAACTCGATCTACCACTGATACTTTTATCAGAAACTAATGACAGTGAAAAAATGCTTGCTGCGCTACAAACCGGCATCAACGACGTAGTACCCCTGTCCGAGTCAGAACGTTTGTTGCTGGTAAGCCTGCGTGAACTAGATAGCCTGTCACAACGCCGTGCTCGCCGAAAAGCTGAAATCAGCCTGCGTGATGCAGAAAAACGCTGCCGCTTACTTCTGGACAGCTCCAACGACGCCATCGCCTATGTACATGACGGCATGCATATTTACGCCAACCAGGCCTATGTAAAACTGTTTGGTCACGATGATTTTGAAGATTTGGAAGGCATGCCACTGATGGATATGGTGGCCAGCAAGCAGCAAGCAGATTTAAAAAGCTTTCTAAAAAGCTATTCGGCAAATAACAGTGACACCGAAGAATTTTCCTGTACCGGCTGCCGTGATGATGAAAGTGAATTTGAAACCACGTTGGCGTTCTCTGCCGCCCGCTATGATGGCGAGCCTTGCACCCAAATTTTAATTCGAACCCAGGCCGACAGCTCTTCTCAGCCAGCAGCAACTCAACAACATGATATCCTGACCGGCCTACAAACTCCGGCAGCATTCCAGGAACTGGTTGAAAAAGCGATTGAACAGGCCAATGATAAACAACAAAAATTCGCCACTTTCTACATACAGCTAGATAACTTTGTTCCCATTAAAAGCAAACTCGGTGCTGCCTCAACCAATCTGGTACTAAGCGATATAGCCAAAGCCCTAAAACAAGCCGCCAGCAATCCTGACCAACTGGCTCGCATCGACGAATTTAACTTTGCCTTACTCGTACCCGATATGGAACCCGAGGCCGCGCTCGCCCACGCGGAAAAGCTGTGCCAGGCAACATCGGCAAATCACTTTAATGTATCCAATGAAAATCTTGATATTACCGCGAGCGTCGGTATCGCCATTATTAACGAAAATACTGAAAGCCCAGGCTTGATCATCAGCAAAGCCAAAGAGGCTGCCAATTTTGTTCATCACAATCACGATGGTGACGGCGCCCACCTGCACAACAACGATGAACAGGACGCGACTCATAATGAACAGGTAACCAGCCTGCTCAGACAAGCGTTAGATAAAAGCCTATTTAAGTTAGTTTTCCAACCTATTGTTAGTTTGCGCGGCGACTCAGGCGAACACTACGAAGCCCTATTACGCATGCCCGATGAAGATGGCAACGATATTTGTCCATCAGAATTTTTACAAACGGCATCCGACAACGGCCTATCCCGTGAAATTGATTTATGGGTCATTGAAGAAACCATTTCACGCTTAAAATCTCATCTTGAGAAAGGTCGAAAAAGCCATCTGCTCATTAATTTGACCAAAGAATCACTGCTCGACCCTTCTCTGCTTCCAAAAATCAGCAACTTGTTAAATGAAGCCCGCATGCCCGGAGACAGCATCATCTTTCAGCTCAGCGAAACAGATGCCACCTCTAACATGGCCCAAGCCAAAGAATTCATTCGCGGCATCAACGAATTACACTGTAAGGTTGCGTTAACGCACTTTGGTCGCGCCCTAAATCCATTCAACACCCTCAAGCAGCTACCCGCCAGCTATGTGAAAATTGATGGCTCATTCATTGCCGAACTGATTAAAGATGAGGACAGCAAAGACGAACTTAAAACACTGGTCAGCTCACTTCATACCCAGGGCAAACTCACTATCGCGCCCATGGTAGATAGCGCAAGCCTGTTACCTATATTGTGGCAAGCCGGCATCAACTATATTCAGGGTTACTACATTCAGCATCCTAGCAATCAAATGGATTATGATTTCTCCGACGATGGGGATGACGAAGACGAACAAATCAGCTACTAGGCGGAATCAACGCTCTAATCACCACCGGGGCACAGGCCCCTTTTTTTTTGCTCGCCATTTAGCGAACCCTGATCTAAGCCAATCACACTGGTTGTAAATCTCATTAAAATACTTTACTCACAATTAATTGTTATCTATTTTCAGGTATGGCCATGCTGGCCAGAAAGTTATACACTCGCAGGCTGCTGGAAACAACCGGCATGGTTCACACAGCATTCTATGTGCCTAACACCAAAACAAAACAATTAGTTAGGCGCTGTTAAGGCATTATTATTTGTTACAACAAAACTAGAGGAATTTGTAAATGGGAAATCGCGTATCCGTATTAACTTCACGCCATGAAGCTCTTGGCGCAACTATGGCTGACTGGAACGACATGGGCGTAGCTTGGACTTATGCTACTGATCCAGACAAAGAAGCTGATGCTTGCCGTAACGCTGCTGCCCTGATCGACCTGTCCGGTCTGCGTCGCGAACACGTTAAAGGCCCAGACGCTGCTGCAGTTGTTGACTATTTGCTGCCACGTAACATGGACGTTATCTACAATGGTAAATCCGGTTACTCCACTATTTTGACTGAAGAAGGCGGTGTTGCCGATGACGTGATCGTTTACCGTCTGGCTGACGACCACTACCTGATTGCTTCTGGTACTGGCGATTCTGATACCGCCATGAAAAAAGCAACGGCTGGCAAAGACGTAACCGTTGAAGAAGACGATAACCTGCACATTCTTGCTCTGCAGGGCCCTATCGCTCACGAAATTCTGGATGCTAACTCTCCAGATGACATCGCTGACCTGAAATTCTTCCACCAAATCGAAACTACTGTATTCGGTGTACCAGCTATCGTTTCTCGTACTGGTTTCACTGGTGAGCGTGGTTACGAAGTCATTGCTGCTGCTGATGTTGCTGGTGATATTTGGGACGCAATCCTGGAAGCCGGTAAAGACAAAGGCGTTCTGCCACTGTCTTTCGTAGGCCTGAACATGCTGCGTATCGAAGCAGCTCTGCTGTTCCACCCATTCGACGTTTCTGAAAACGAATCTGCTTGGGAAGCTGGTCTAGGCTGGTCTGTTGGTAAAGAAAAAGGCGATTACATCGGTAAAGCGGCTAACGAAGCGCGTAAAGGCAACGAAACTAAGATCTTCTCTGGTATCGTTTGTGATGCAGACGTTGCATGTGGCGAGCCAATTGCTGGCGGCGAAAAAATCTTCGCTAACGGTGAAGAAGTTGGTTACGTAACAGCGGCTCTGTTCTCTACTCGTCTGAACAAGTCTATTGCACTGTGCTACCTGAAGCCTGGTACTGCTGTTGGCACTAAAGTTGAAGTTAAAGGTGCAATCGATTGCACTGCAACTGTTTCAGAAATACCCTTTATCGCGTCTAAAATGCGTTAATGAGTCTGTTGCGATTTGCTCCACTAAAGTAGGGGCAATTTCGTTTTGTCGAAAAAGGGGCCTTAGGCCCCTTTTTTGTGTCTTAAATTTACCAACCACTAAAGCCTCCCCCATACATTTACCACGACACAGCAACGACCTAACAACCTACCAAGCCTCAACGCAACTCGCCAAGCAACCAACATCCTCGCTAGCAGCCTTAAACACCCTCACCCAAACCCAAACCCAAACAAGTCTACAAAACAACCTCAGGACCGCCTGAAGATCACAAAACACCCACTCCGCATCAAGCCAGCAACAGTCAATCAAAGCACGTCATTTATACTTGCCGCAAACAAACCTTATTCACACACTTACTTTATTTCAGACATAAAAAAACGGGGGTGACCTTTCGGCCACCCCCGCTTTCTTGAAGCTTATAAGACTAGGTCTTATCGTCTTACAGACGGAACTCAAGCTCATCGTTGTCGTCTGGGTTGTAAGCAACACCCCACACTTTCTGCTCACGTTTGAACGGTTTCTGGTGTTGTGGATCTTCATCTTCGATCTCACGAGCCAGACGGTGCCCGTCAAAGGTAACATCAGCAATGATACGTGGAGCTTCTGCATCACCAAGAACCCAAATATCTTCAATACCGTTTTTCTCCCACTCGTCTTTACGAGCTTTCAATTCACGATACAAAGAGTCATTAGACTGACGACCAGTAATCAGGATTACAGTATCACACTCGATTGTCTTGTGTGACTTGTTCTCATTACGAGGCAGCATGCCTGGGCCTTTGTATTCACGCTTAGAGCCTTCGGCCCAAAGGTTGAAGTACTCAACAGAGCCGTCATCGCCAATCTTAGACACAGCGCTCTCACCGATAACCTGAACACCCAGCTCGTGTAAACGACGGTGCATGTTAGGTCCTTCCAGCGTGTAGTGCATGTAAGCACCCACTTCTACAGAAGAGATGATCGTTACGTTGTGGCCATCAGCAGCGTATTTTTCAGCAATAGATGGGCAAGTGTAGTATGCATCATGGTTAATGATAACAATGTTCTTACCTGCTTCTTTAGAGCCGTCGAATACCTGCTCAGGAACCATCTGGTTCGGCTTGCTGGCATCAGCACCCTCAATTGCAGAGTGAGTCATCCAGTTAGTGCCGTCAGTTGCCCATTTAGCACCTGTTGCGATAACAACACGCTCAGCACCGTACTCCAGAATGTCATCAGCAGTCATTGGCTTCTGACCCAGAGCAACCTGGCTTTGCTTGTTCTTCTTCATTTTCAGAAGTTTTTCGATTTGAGTTTCACGGTAATCGCGATGATAACCCCACTCACCCAGACCAGGCAGCGCAGCAACGTCGTTTACATAACCACCGATCTTGTCACGCGTATCAACCAGGTGAACCGTGTAGCCACGTTCCAGCAGTACACGCGTACACTCGGAACCACAAGGACCCGCACCAACAACCAATACAGACTTATCTGATTTAGCTGGTTCGAATTTCTCTGGGTGCCAGCCACGACGGTATTCTTCAGCAGCTGTAGCATTCTGAGTACAGATGAACGGAACGCCACCCATTTCCCAGCGAGAGATACATACGTTACAACCGATACATACACGAACGTCGTCTAAACGACCTTCTTCAATCTTCTTAGGCAGGAATGGATCAGCAATAGATGGACGTGCACAACCGATCAAATCGATAACACCAGCTCGTACAACTTCTTGCATTTTATCTGCTTGAGTGTAACGGCCAACACCTACAACAGGCTTGTTAGTGTGTTTCTTAATGAATTTAACCCAGTCGTTCTCGTGACCAGAAGCGTAGAAACGAGATGGACCCGCATCTTCACCCCATTCAGCGATATCACCAATGGTTACGTTCCACAGATCCAGGTAGTCAGAAGCTTGCTCTACGAAACGCAGCGTATCAACTTCCAGCTCCAGACCAGTATCACCGTACAGAGTATCAATCGCACAACGAGTAACCAGAGCAACAGAGTCGCCAACACGGTTCTTGATGCCTTCCAGAGTTTCGATCCAGAAGCGCGCACGGTTTTCCAGGCTACCACCGTATTCATCAGTACGACGGTTGTAGTATGGGTTCAACCACTGCATTGGGCCGTAGGCGTGTGCGCCGTAGACGTCAACGATATCGAAGCCAGTGTCACGAGCACGTTCAGCAGCATCAGCATATTGACGTTGCAGACGTTTCAACTCGTCTTTATCAGCTTCGTGGCTGTAGGTGAAACCAGGACACGCTGGAACAGTACCAAATTCAGAGGCGTACTGAGTAGGCGTACGTGAAATAGTACGAGTTTCCAAGCTAGGGCCGTGAGCACCCGCGTAGAATAACTCACAACCAGCCAGAGAACCGAACTCGTGCAGACGGTCAACCATTGCTCTCAGGTTGCGCATATCACCTTGGTCCCAGATACGGGCGGTAATACGCAAAGTATCGTCACACTCAGGGTGAATAGAACACTGCTCAGTGTTAATCACACCAAAGCCACCTTCAGCTTTTACGCCACGGTGAGCCATTTGGAAACCTGGGTAGTTAGTACCGGCACCGATACAGTGTGGTACTTGGTAGAAACGGTTTTTTGTAGTTTTGGTACCGATTTTAACTGGTTCGAATAGAATATCGAACTTAGGATCTCTCTTTGCCTTTGCCATTCTTAAAACTCCTCCAAAAACAACACTTTTGTAAGGTTGGTTATTATATTTTCAACTCTGACGTAAGGTTGGCACACAGAACATTTTTGACACCTCTTAACAGGTGCTGCTGTTCCTAAACCACTACCAATACTTACGCCACAATTTCCTGTGCTCTGAAAAACAGAGCTATTCTAAACATCAGTACAGAAAACAGAAACAGCACATACCTAAAAGATATGCCTTAAATTCTCAGTGTGATTACCAAATGAGTTGCGGTGTTAACAGCGCCAAAAAGAAGGTCTCTTTTGAAACACTCAGACCCCCTAGGGATCTCTTAAAAACACGTATTCAATCTCTCTGGCTAACAGCTGCTAAGCCGACTTTCCCCTGACCAATTCGAAAATTGCTCCTAACTCTACCCCTCGCTGAGGAAGGGCATGCTGATTTATATCAACTTTCATCCCGCTCTTCAACCATCAACTACCTCTTTTGGCGTACTAACAGCCAACTTAACGCGATTGAGCGAAATAAAGCATATACCATCGCCAGATTTCCGCCACTAATTTTGATATGCTGCGCCTCCAAATACGCACTTCGGATGACGGCACTGTGGCGAATACTGACTTTAGCTCCCTACCTCTTAGCTCTGATTTTTTACACAACTTGGCCGAACTAGGCTACATCAATATGACGCCAATTCAGGCGCAAAGTCTTCCTAGTTTACTCGACGGGAAAGACCTCATTGGCAAGGCAAAAACAGGTAGCGGTAAAACCGTTGCATTCGGCATTGGTCTACTGAACAAAATCCTGCCAAAGGATTACTCCGTTCAAGCGCTAGTATTATGCCCAACTCGCGAACTAGCCGATCAGGTCGCCAAGGAAATCCGCAAATTGGCACGTTTCACCAGCAATATAAAAGTATTAACGCTGTGTGGCGGCATGCCCTTTGCCCCGCAACTCAGCTCACTGGAGCACCCGCCACATATCATTGTTGGTACACCGGGGCGCCTGCAGGAACATTTACGCAAAGGCTCGTTAAGACTGAGCAAGGTAAACACTCTGGTATTGGATGAAGCCGACCGCATGCTCGACATGGGGTTCCTACCCAGCATTACCGAAATCATTGAGCTTACCAACAAAAACCGCCAGACCCTGCTGTTTTCAGCAACCTACCCCAGCTCAATCAAAAAAATGAGTCGCGACATTCAAAACGAACCCGAAGTGGTCAGCGCCGAAGCGACCATTGATGACTCGCGTATCGAACAGATATTTTACGAAGTCGATGAATCCCTGCGTGAAGATGCTTTGCTGTCACTGCTTGCCCATCACCAACCTCGGTCCAGCGTCATTTTTTGTAACACCAAACGCTCTACCCAAGAGGTCGCAGACCTGCTTCAATCTCACGGCCACCACTGCCTCGCCATTCATGGCGATCTGGAACAAAAAGACCGCGATCAAGTTTTAGTCCGATTCTCAAATAACAGCTGCCCCATTCTAGTAGCAACCGACGTCGCCGCACGCGGTTTAGATATTGATAATCTGCAAGCGGTGATCAACTATGAAGTCAGTCGCGACCCGGAAGTTTACGTTCATCGTATTGGTCGTACCGGCCGTGCAGGAAAAGAAGGCCTGGCGCTGAGTCTCTACACACCAGGGGAAATCTATAAAGTCAGCGACATTGAACTCTATCAGAATCACAGCGTTCAGACCGGCGAGCTAAGCTCACTTAAAAGCCAGACAAACTTCACCCTCACTCCAGCCATGACTACGCTGCAAATCGACGGTGGCCGCAAACAAAAAATCCGTCCTGGCGACATCCTTGGCGCTCTCACCGGCGATGCCGGCATTGAAGGCAAGCATGTGGGTAAAATCGCTATTTTTGATCGCTGGTCTTATGTTGCCATTGACCGATCAGAGGCAACTCGAGCGCTTAAACAACTAACGGCAGGTAAAATTAAGGGGCGGAAAATCAAGGTTCGAAAACTACGTTAATGCCTAGGCAGAAACCTGAGTCAGGATAAATACGCTTCCTGACTTTTTCGTGGCAACTTTACGGCTATAACACTGGAAATAACAATAAACAGTGTAGAGACCAACAAACAAGCCTCGAACCCAAACCATTGATACACACCACCCGACAACAGGGTGCCAACAAGGCGCCCGGCGGCATTAGCCATATAATAAAAGCCCACATCCAGCGACACCCCTTGCTCTCGGGCATAGGCTACGATCAGATAGGAATGCACCGCAGAATTCACCGCAAACAACGCACCAAATATTAACAAGCCGATAACGATGCAATGTCCGGCCTCGACACCACAATAAAGCACCACAGCAAGCAATATCGGCACAACACATAAAGCCGCGCCCCATATCGAAACAGCTCGCCCATCAGGCACCCGCCCTTGTCGATGCCCGGTAATCATCGGTGCCAACGACTGCACAATGCCATAACCAATAATCCAGGCCGCCAACAAAGTGCCTACCTGCGTGTAAGTCCATTGCAGCTGACTTTGCAGAAACACCGGTAGCGCCACCACAAACCAAACATCACGAGCACCAAACAGAAAGAAACGTGCCGCAGACAAGCGGTTAACAGCGGATGAAGTGGAAAAAATCTCGGTGAATTTTGTTTTGCTGCACACCGCGCTGACTTCTTTTTTGAACAGAAACAAAGCAACTAAAAACACCAGCAGTAAGCCACCAGCTAACCCGGCAATCGCACCACGAAAACCCAGTCCAGCCAGCAACACCGCACCAAGAAAAAAACCGATACCCTTCAGTGTATTTTTAGAGCCTGTCAGGAAAGCCACCCAGCGATAAAGCCGACCCGGCGCTTCAGCTGGCACCAACTGCTTAATACTACTTTTGGCGCTCATTTTGCTGAGGTCTTTGGCGATTCCGGACAACGCCTGCGCCAGCATGACATAGGCCACACTTAGCATCGAGGCATCCACCAGCAGCATCGCCAGCGCCAACACCTGCAATAACAATCCTGCTTTCAGCGTACGGCTCAGACCAATACGCGTCGCTAGCCAGCCGCCCAGCAGGTTGGTGACGATGCCAAAAAACTCATAGAGCAGAAACAGCGAGGCAACCTGCAACGGACTGTAGCCCAGACCATGAAAGTACAGCACCACCAGCATGCGCAAAGCGCCGTCGGTTAGAGTAAAAGCCCAGTAACAGCCTGTGACTGTTAAATATTGACGAACAGCTGGCGTCATCGAATTACAACGCCTTGCTGACCTTTGCAACCAACTCCATCATACGATGCACATAGCCAATTTCGTTGTCATACCACACCAGCAGCTTCACTTGCGTACCGTTTATCACCATGGTCGACAGCGCATCCACGATGCCTGAGCGCTGATCATTGGTGTAATCAACCGATACCAATGGCCGCTCTTCATAACCCAGCACACCTTGTAATCGCCCCTTGGCCGCAGCCTGCAGGGCTGCATTCACCTGCTCAACAGAAGCCGGCTTTTCCAGCTCAAAAACACAATCGGTCAACGATGCATTAGCCAGTGGCACGCGCACTGCAACACCATTCAAGCGCCCTCTTAATTCCGGGAAAATATCCGCGATTGCGGTCGCCGAACCTGTGGTGGTTGGAATCAAGGATTGCCCACAGGCACGCGCACGCCTTAAATCCGGGTGGTATTCATCGAGAATGCTTTGGGTATTGGTTATATCGTGAATGGTGGTCATCGAACCATGACGAATGCCAAACTCACGATGAATTACATCCACCACCGGCGCGATGCAGTTGGTGGTACAGGAGGCTGCGGTAACGATAGCGTGCTTATCAGCGTCATAAAGATGGTCGTTTACCCCCATAACAATATTCAGAGTACCGTCCTTCACCGGCGCCGATACCACCACCTTTTTCACACCACATGCCAGGTAAGGCGCCAACGCCTCTTTGGATTTGAACTTACCGGTGCAATCCACCACCACATCAATACCCAGTTCGCCCCAGGGCGTTTCCTCAAGCGCACGGTTTTGCGAATAACTCAGAGTTTTGCCATCAATGATCAGCGTATCAGCGCTGCCACTAGTTTCTGCCGACCAAGTGCCATGCACCGAATCAAACTTCAACAGGTGAGCCGCGGCTACCGCACCTCCGGCAACCTCATTAATGTGTACTATTTCAAAATCAGGGTTAGCCCAGGCGGCCCGTAACGCCAATCGGCCCATACGCCCAAAACCATTAATCGCAACACGACACGTCATAACCAAACCCCTTTAAAATGTATATACGCATAAACGGATATATAAAAACAAAAGTCAGCTGCGAACAGCTTATTATTAGCAGCAACTACTGTCATTAGCCTCAGACTGAAATCGCTCCAGGTCATACTTCAGGGCAACCGAGTCCGCGCCAGCAGAGCGAAATTGCGCCAGCAGCTGTGCAATAAAAGTGCAATTCTCAATCAACTGATAATAAATCCATACGCCTTCACGACGAGTATTCACCAGTCCACTGTTACGCAAATACGCCAAGTGCCGTGACACCACGCTTTGCGACAACTCCAATGAATTGACGATATCGCACACGCACAGCTCGCCGCGTTCCAGCAACAGATAGAGGATGCGCAGCCGAACCGGCTCGGAAAGGGATTTAAACAGATTAGCGAAGTCGTTGAGTTCCATGGCGCGCATTATATTTGCCCAGGCAAATATAAACAACCAAACCAACAGCGAATGATTCCGGCATCTCTAAAAAGTAAATTAAGGTTATTTGCTCTTTTATAACGCCACTCCCTAACAGACGACGGCATTAGAGGAAAAGATCATTTCCGAAACTGAAATAACGGTTCTATACTTCAGAGGCTAGACAAAGATCCCGGGTAGAACCCAGGACGTTACGGGCCTCTCTTGAGGCCCTTTTAGTGTTTGTCTTGCCCTAAAATATCGAGCAACTCTCGTATCACCACATCTGGCGTCAAACCCGCAAACACTTCAGGCTCAATGTTTGAATCGGATTGCGCAGGGAAATTTTTAGCCTGCAAGTGCGTTTGATGCGCACCATAACTACCCACCAATATAGGATCAGTTGGCCCGTACAAGGTGATATTAGGTATCGCCAGAGCTGCTGTTAAATGCGCTAGCCCGGTATCCACCGACACTACCGCACGTGCACCGGCAATAATGCTGGCCAACTCACTCAGACTGGAACGCGGCAACACTTCAACATGATCACCAACTGCGGCTATCTGCTCGGCACGCTGGCGCTCGGCATCATTACCCCAGGGCACCAGAATTTTTAATCCCGATGAGGCTAACTGTTGCGCTAGTTCAAGCCAGTAGGATTCCGGCCAATGCTTGGTAGGCCAGGTAGTACCGTGAAAAAACATCAAGTAATCGCCACTATGCGAATTCGATGCTAGCCGGTTGCGATCAATTTGATATTCGCCCAGCGTTGCTGGCACTTGATAACCTAACGCTGCCGCAAATAGTTGCCGGGTTCGCTCCACGGCATGCTGGCCTTTGGGCACGGCAATTTTATGCTGGTAAAAACGGCTGGCCAGGGGTTCGCGGGCAGAATTCTTATCTAGCCCGTAACGAGGACCTTTGGCATAGCGACACAGCACCGCGCTTTTTAACAGGCCCTGCGCATCAATCACTACATCATAATTTTCTTCGCCGATTTCCCGTTTAAAAGCGCCCCATTCGCCTGATTTTATGGCCGTCAGGGGGTGCTTGCGCCAGCGTCGTAACGACACCGGAATAACGCGATTAACCCGAGCATGCCAGCTCGGCACTTGAGAAAAACCTTCCTCAACCACCCAATCAAATTGAATATCAGGGAAATGCTTAGCAGCATCGGTCAGTGCAGGCAGCGTATGTACTACGTCACCTAGTGAAGAGGTTTTGATAACCAGCACACGCACGGTTTAGCGCACCCTCTGTAATGTTTCAGGCAACAGTTCGTCCATCGCCTCCAGCACCCGTTCAGCGTGCAAGTCCTTCAGGCACTTCATATGTTCCAGCGGGCATTCACGCTTAAAACACGGACTGCATTCAATGCCCGTGCGTAGCACTTTGACATGATCATTTAGCGGTGGAGTAAAGTCCGGAGAAGAGGAGCCGTAAAGCACCACCAATGTGCGCCCCAGTGCTGCTGCGATGTGCATCAGACCGGAATCATTGCTCACCACCGCATCGGCAACGGATATCAAATCAACAGCGTCAGCAAGGCTGGTTTTCCCTGCCAAATTTACACACTGCTGCCGCGCTTTTACGGTCATCTGCGCTTTTATCTGCTCGCCCACACCATGATCTTTTTCCGAGCCGAATAACCACACCTGCCAGCCTTCATTGATTTTATGCTGGGCAACCGTGGCATAGTGATTAGCGGGCCAACGCTTGGCTTCGCCGAATTCTGCTCCCGGGCAAAGTGCCAGCACAGGACGCACCAAATCCAGCGAGTAACGCTCCAGGCTTGCCTTCACATTAGCAGCATCAACAACCAATTTGGGACGCGGAAGTTTTTCAGGCAGCGTGGCACCCGGCGCATAAGCCAGCGCAATAAAGCGCTCGATCATCAGCGGGTAACGGGTTTTGTCTAAAAGACGAATGTCATTGAGCAATGCGTAACGCATTTCGCCACGCCAGCCGGTACGTTCAGGGATACCGGCAAAAAAAGGTACTAACGCAGACTTCAAGGAATTGGGCAGCACAATAGCCTGATCATAACCTTCGCGACCCAGCTGTTTGCCCAGTTTACGGCGCATACCCAGCTGCAACGAGCCGTGGCCAACTGGCATATCCAGTGCGGCATTGACCTCGGGCATACGCTCCAGAATCGGACGGCTCCACTGCGGTGCCAACACATCGATGACGGCGTCGGGATCACGCGCTTTTAACGCCATAAACAACGTCTGCGCCATCACCATGTCACCCACCCAGGAGGGGCCAACAATCAGTATCTTCACGTCGATCCTTTTCAGTGCAAACAACAGTTAAAGCGACTGAAGAGAGCCATCGAAACAGCTCTCGCAATCAGGCCCGTAAAGGGCCTTAAAATACTAAGCTACGGGCGTCAGCCACTCAGGATATTCTTCACGACGACCAGACACCTGATCAAAATACATCGCCTGTAGCTTTGTAGTGATCGGTCCGCGAGAACCGCTGCCAATAACACGACCATCAAGCGACTGAATCGGTAATACTTCCGCAGCAGTACCCGTGAAGAAAGCCTCATCCGCAATATACACTTCATCACGCGTGATACGACGTTCAATCACCTTCAGACCCAGGTCATCGGCAAAACGCATGATAGTGTTACGAGTAATGCCATCCAGACAGGAGGTCAGTTCAGGCGTCATCAACACACCATCACGAATCACAAAAATATTCTCGCCACTGCCTTCAGCAACATAACCTTCGGGATCCAGCAGCAAGGCTTCATCAACACCACTTTGGAGCGCCTCACGTAAAGCCAAAATAGAGTTCGTGTAATTGCCCACCGCTTTGGCTTTACACATAGTCACGTTGACATGGTGACGCGTGTAGGAAGAAGTGCGCACCTTCATGCCGTGCTCCATCAACTCAGGCGACACATAAGACGGCCAGTTCCAGGCAGCAATCATCACGTGCGTTTGCAGGTGATCGGCGCGCAGGCCCATGCCTTCAGAACCCAGGAAGCACAGCGGACGCATGTAAGCGGCTTCAAGATTGTTATCGCGAACAACCTGGCGTTGCGCTTCATTCAGCTGCTCTTTGCTGTAGGGCATATCCATGCCCAGAATATGAGCGGAGCCAAATAGGCGATTGGTGTGATCTTCCAGACGGAAAATGCTGGCACCCTTGTCGGTTTTGTAGGCACGTACACCTTCAAAAACACCCAGACCATAATGCAGGGTGTGCGTTAATACGTGAACCTTGGCTTCGCGCCACGGAACCATTTCACCATCTAACCAAATCAGACCATCAAGGTCGGACATCGACACTGGTTTCATACCAGATACTCCTAATCACATTACTGAAGCGCCCCCGGAGGCTGAACCAGCTTCCGGGGGCGCTGAATATACTAAATAAAATTGCCTACCAGTCCGACTGAAATACTTCACTCCAAATGCGAACTACTGCTTCGCGGTACTTATCAAGACCGCGCGCTGTCACTTCCGCCATACTTAAACGGCTGGGCAACTGCTCCAAACTTAAACGATGAATCGCAGAACGTAACGCTTTATAACTCTCACGCAACCATTCAGCATCAACGGCTGACAACAACTCAAGTTGCTCTAAAACCTCAAGCACTCGAATATTATCGCTGTATTGTAATAGTTCTGGATGGTTTTGTGACCACCGCAACACGGCATATTGCACAATAAACTCAATATCAACGATGCCACCAGCGTCATATTTCAGTCCGAAGGTGGTTTTGAGCACCTCCTCTTCGCGTTTATTGGTGGCGAAGACTTCGGTAATTTTGCCGCGCATTTCCAATACTTGCTGGCGTAATTCAGCCTCTTTACGTGGTTTTGACAAAATTTCGCCACGCAAGCGCTCAAACTGTTGATGTACTCGATCAGAGCCCGTAATGACCCGCGCGCGCATCAACGCCTGATGCTCCCACGTCCAGGCCTGTTTATTCTGATACCTTTCAAAACCTTCGACAGACGTCACCAGCAACCCGGAAGAACCCGACGGTCGCAAGCGCATATCCACCTCATAAAGCTGCCCGGCGGAAGTAAAAGTGGTCAACAAATGGATAATACGCTGCGCAAGACGCGTGAAGAACACGGCATTGTCGATCGATTTTTCGCCATCGGTCACCAAGCCATTTGGCGCATCATCAAGAAACACCAAATCTAAATCGGACTGGTAGCCCATTTCCAGCCCGCCGAGCTTGCCGTAACCGACAATAATAAAACTCGGATCACAGGCCACCCCCGCTGATTGCTGCGGCACGCCGTATTTTGCGGTCATGTGCTGCCAGGCCAGCTGCAATACTTCGCTCAACAACGCTTCGGCAATATAGGTCAGATGATCACTCACCTTCATCAACGGAAACGCGCCCGCCACTTCGGATGCCGCCACTCGCAACACCTGTGCGCGTTTAAAATAACGCAGGCAATCCATCTGCTCTTCAACATCATCTTCCGGGATACGCAACATGTGCTGCCGCAACTCGTTACACAAACCATCAAGATCAAGCGGATTATAAAGCTCGCGCACATCCAGTAATTCATCCAGCAAAATCGGATGCAAGGTCAATTCTTCTGCGATCCATGGACTGGCCGCACACAAAGTGACCAGCTGCGTCAAAGCACCACGGTTTTCAACCAGCAACACCAAATAGGCGGTGCGCCGCAACACCGTATCAATCAACGGCAAAATACGCTCCAGCGTTGGTTGCGGCGCATCCAGCCGCCCTAATTCCACCAGCAATAATGGCATTACTTCATCCAAGCGCTGCTGAGGAATCGGCTGTAATGATGCGACCTTTTTACTGGTCGCCAGCTGCTGCAATATTTCCAGCATGCTGACAGGCTCGACAAAACCTTTGCTTTCAACAAACTCAACGGCCCATTCTTCGTTTAGCTCCTGTCGACTCAACTGCCGCCACAGTACCTGCCACTGTTCCAACTCAACACCGTCTTCGTCGGTGGCATCCTCTGGCGGCGCAATCAACTGACTGAACTGCTCATGCACAAAACAGCGATGCTCGGCCAACCGGTCGCTAAAAGCCGTCCAATCATCAAAGCCCATACTGAAAGCCAGACGTAATCGCCCCACCTCATCATCAGGCAAACGTTGAGTTTGCTCATCGCGCACGGCTTGTAGTGCATGTTCGGTATTGCGCAAAAACTCATAGGCTTTCATCAAGCCTTGAGCATCCGCAGCGGGCATTATTTCAGTGTCGACCAAGGTATCAAATACGCCGCGCAAGCCTCGTTGCTGTAATCGCTTATCCTTCCCGCCCCGAATCAACTGAAACACCTGGGCGATAAATTCAATTTCCCGAATACCGCCCGAACCCAGCTTCACATCATTCTGCAAACCGCGTTGTTTTTCTTCACGACGAATCAATTCTTTCATTGAGCGCAACGCTTCAATAGCGCTGTAATCGAGATATTTACGATACACAAAGGGCCGCAGCTCTTCACGCAACTGAATACCGGCCTGCTTGTCGCCAGCAACAATTCGCGCCTTGATCATGGCGTAACGTTCCCAGTCACGCCCCTGCATTTGGTAATACTGACACATGGCATCAAAATTCAGCGCCAGCGCACCACTCTGCCCGTAGGGACGCAGGCGCATATCGACGCGAAATACAAAACCATCGGCGGTGCGGCTATCCAGCACATGAATAAGACGCTGCCCGAGTCGTACAAAAAACTCCTGATTATCCAGTTCACGCGCGCCGCCCTGCGTGCAGCCCTTGCCCTGATAGGTGAACATCAAATCAATGTCGGAGGAGACATTCAGCTCCTTGGCACCCAACTTGCCCATACCAACAACAACCATGCGCTGCGGCTGCCATTCGTCATTAATTAAGGTGCTGGGCGTACCCCACTTTTCGCAGGCCTTCTGGTAAAGCCAGTCCAATGCCTGATCAATACAGACATCGGCCAACCAACTCACATGGGTGGTGGTATCAATAAGGGACGCCGTGCGCGCTAGATCACGCCAGATGATGCGCGCCAGCTCCCGCTGCCGGAACAGACGTAGTTCTCGCATCAGCTCATCTTCGCTGCTCACGTCCTGCAATCGCTCAACAAATTTATCGATGTAATCCTGCTTACTGTAATTGCGCTGCAAGTCGCCGCTGTCGATCAGATCAAACAGCATGTTTGGCGATGAACAGCACAACTCAGCGACAAAATCACTGCCAATCCACACGCGAGCCAGCTCATCCATCAGCTTTTGATTTCCAGTCAGGCCGGCTAGTTGCAGTGCGAATTCAGCCTGCGTTGCCTCACTGAATTTTTGCCAGTGGTGCTGGAAAACACGTTCCATTGCGGCATGTAAAGTTAAGCTGTGAGCGGACTGGGCTGGCATAGAATTATCCAAAGCAGGATGCGGTTAATTAGGCTTTGATTCTAACTGGAAATAGCTAAGGGCAAAACCACACAATAAACTCTGGAGAGGGAAGTTGGAAATTAACGTAGGCCTGATAAGCCGCAGGCGCCATCAGGCGCCTCATCCTGCCGGAAGGCGCTTTGCTTTTCCGGCCTACTTGCTTTTTGAGAACCTCGGAATGAACAGGTAAGCGATAAAAGAAACAGCAACACAAGCCCAAAAACACTTAGGTACATAAGTAAGCTAAATATTGTCATGATTAGCGATTAACGACTGGCAGAACCTCAACTTTACCAGCCCCCGCTGACACACCAACTTCTAGAAGACATCGCGCCTCAATTTCAGAAAGACCACCATCCCTAATTTCGCAGGCCTGAATATGAAGTATTGGTTTCGTTTTAAACAACCCAGTGGCGCCGATTTGTTGAAGATCACCTTTGAGACATTCAACTGCAGGCGTAAATGTGCCGACAACAAGTCTGGTGGAGGGTAATGGCTTCGCTACGCGAACAGTGACTATTTTTTCGCCATGAATAAAAGTCATCTAAATTGAATACACTTCAACTTTTATATCCATTTAGTCATGCTTCGCTAGCAAATCATTACCCCTAACCCGTTAAGACAAAGACACTGGCGTCACCCGCAGCACTTCTTCAATTGTGGTCATGCCCGCCGCAATTTTCTGTGCGCCGCTGATACGCAGGGTTTTCATGCCATCCTTGATGCCCTGCCTACGCAAGTCAGTTAAATCAGTCTGCTCATGAATTAAGGCTTTAACATCTGAACTCAGCGGCATCACTTCATAAACACCCTGTCGGCCTTTATAGCCGGTATCGCGACATTCAAGACAACCCACGGGCTCGCAGGCTTTACTTGGCTGTTCAGAACGCCAAGGGCTGGTCAGTTCTTTCCAGTCCTGCAGATCAACTTCTGTTGGTTTTTTACAGGATGGACATAATGTGCGCACCAGTCGTTGCGCCATCACACCCAACACCGTGGCTTTGATTAAATAAGGCGCCACGCCTAATTCCAACAAGCGCGTAATCGCCGAGGGCGCATCATTGGTGTGTAGCGTTGATAACACAAGGTGGCCAGTCAACGCAGCTTGAATGGCCATTTCGGCGGTTTCCAGATCACGAATCTCGCCAATCATGATGATGTCCGGATCCTGTCGCAGCAAGGCGCGCACGCCGTCGGCAAAGGTTAAATCAATATTTTGCTGCACCTGCATCTGGTTAAAGCTGCCCTCCACCATTTCAATGGGATCTTCAATGGTGCAAACATTGACGTCGGAGGTCGCTAACTGTTTGAGCGTGGAATACAGAGTGGTGGTTTTACCGGAACCCGTTGGGCCAGTCACCAGCACAATGCCATTCGGTTTGGTTGTCATATCATCCCAGCGCCGATAGTCTTCATTAGCAAGGCCGAGTTCATTAAAGCTTTTGAGCAACACATCGGGATCAAAAATCCGCATCACCATCTTTTCGCCAAAGGCGGTCGGCAGGGTGGATAAACGTAGCTCTACCTCATTGCCTTCCGGGCTTTTGGTTTTTAAGCGTCCATCCTGTGGGTGACGCTTTTCCGCTACATTCATGCGACCCAAAATTTTCAAACGACTGATCACCGCCATGGTGATTTGCGCGGGTAATTGATACACCTGATGCAAAACGCCATCAATACGAAAACGTACATTTCCCTGCTCACGGCGCGGTTCGATATGAATATCACTGGCACGCTGAGAAAAGGCATATTGCAGCAACCAATCAACAATATTAACAACATGCTGGTCATTGGCTTCGGGGGATTTCATCTGCCCCAGTTCCAGCATTTGCTCGAGATTGGACAGGTCGGTACCGCCACCGCCTTTGCCTTCTGCGCCACTAACGGATTTCGCCAGTGAATAGAATTCCAGCGTATAACGCTGAATATCGCCCGGCGCAGCAACGACCTGACGTATTTCCTTGCGCAGCACATGCTTGAGATCCGCCTGCCAGCTAGTAATATCCGGCTCTGCGCTGGCCACCACCACCTCATTGGCATTAACGGCCACGGCCAGAATTTTATGTCGCTCGGCAAAGGCATAGGACATCACCGCCGCCACGTCCTTCACAGCAATTTTTAACGGGTCGATATGGTAATAATCCTGCCCCACCTGTTCTGCCAGCCATTCGCAAATGGCGTATTGGTCCAAGTGACGACCCGATTTAGCTAAATCGTTAAATTCAAAGTTCGAAATTTGCTCCATCGGATGCAGCACTTTCTGGCTTTGTTCTCGCGGACTGATCAGCGCATGATCCAGATCCTCCTGAGACAATCGCCCAGCCGCAGCTAAGTCCATTAGCAGATTACGAAAAACCAGTTTTTGGCCCGTCTGAGCCAATCGTTTCACAGCCGATGTTGCCGTCATAAATCCATACCCGGGTAGGTCTATTTGAACAGTAAATTTGATTATCAACAGTATAGTCGTAACTACAAATAAATCTTTTGATTGGCCCGCCCCGCGGAACAACTTATAATCGCTGCTGATATTGGTGTCATGACTGGCATCATCTTTTGGGGGATATATGGGCAGAAGTTTTTTTGGCGAGCTTTTCGGGAACTCACCCGTTGAGCCAATTCAAAAGCACATTGGCATTTGCCATGATTGCGCAACACAGCTACAACCCTTTCTGAAAGCCGTTTACGCAAACGACTGGGAAGAAGCGAGTAAAGTTCAAACAACTATTGTTAAACTGGAAAATGAGGCCGACGATCTGCAAATGTCGATCCGTCTGCATTTGCCCAAAAGCCTGTTCATGCCAGTACCCCGTACTGATTTGTTAGATTTACTCGGCACGCAGGACAAAATTGCCAACCGCGCAAAAGATATCGCCGGCATCATGCTGGGGCGCCAAATGGCGATTCCAAAGCCATTACAAAAACCCGTTTCCGACTACCTGAAACGCTCATTGGCCGCATCCGAACAAGCAGTAAAAGTCATCAATGAACTGGATGAGCTGATTGAAACAGGCTTTGGCGGCCGCGAAATCAAGCTCATTCAAAAAATGATAACCAAACTCAACAGCATCGAATCAGAAACCGATCAAATTGAAATCAAGATTCGTGGTGAGTTATTTAAAATTGAAGGGGATTTAGCCCCTGTAGATGTGATGTTTCTCTACAAAGTCATCGAATGGATTGGTGATCTGGCAGATTTGGCCCAGCATGTAGGCCAACGCCTGCAACTCTTACTAGCCCGTTAAATAAGAACAATACCGCTATGAATATTATTGTAGAAAACGCCAATATATTGATGATTATGGCCTGCACCTTCGGGCTGTTTATGGCTTGGGGCGTCGGCGCCAACGATGTGGCAAATGCCATGGGCACCTCCGTCGGCTCCAAAGCGATCACCATCAAACAGGCGATTGTTATCGCCATGGTCTTTGAGTTTGCCGGGGCTTACCTTGCCGGGGGTGATGTAACCGCCACCATCCGCAAAGGCATTATCGACCCAAGCACGCTCGGGGATCAGCCGGAATTATTGGTCTACGGCATGATGTCCGCTCTGCTAGCGGCAGGGACCTGGCTATTAATCGCCAGCCTGTTGGGCTGGCCGGTTTCCACCACCCACACTATTGTTGGTGCCATTGTTGGTTTTGCCGTGGTGGGCATTTCCGCCAGCGCCGTGAACTGGGGCAAGGTCGGCACAATTGTTGCCAGCTGGGTAGTATCCCCCGTCTTGGCAGGCACACTGTCATTCTGGTTGTTCAAAAGTGTTCAAAAATTGATTCTCAATACTGAAGACCCCTTCCAAAACGCCAAACGTTATATCCCTTGTTACATCTTCCTTGTTGGCTTTATGATTTCCATGGTCACGCTGACCAAAGGTCTTAAGCACACAGGATTATCCTTAAGTTATGGCGAAAGCCTGGTGTTCGCACTTCTTGGCGGCATAGCCACCATGATACTGGGCTTTTTCCTGGTACAACGGGCATCCAAAAATACGGTTATTGATGAAAATGATCGTTTTGCCAATGTAGAGCGTATCTTCGCCATTTTGATGGTTTTCACTGCCTGTAGTATGGCCTTTGCCCACGGTTCCAACGACGTTGCCAACGCCATTGGTCCACTCGCGGCAGTCGTCAGCATTATTTCCAATAACGGTGAAATTTTGCAGAAATCTGCAGTACCTGGCTGGATATTGTTACTCGGTGGCGGCGGTATTGTACTGGGCCTGGCCACCTATGGCTTTAAGGTCATCGCCACCATCGGTCGTAAAATCACTCACCTGACACCCAGCCGCGGCTTTGCAGCAGAGTTGGGCGCAGCGACCACCGTGGTTATTGCATCGGGCACCGGCTTACCGATTTCCACCACGCACACACTGGTAGGTGCGGTATTAGGTGTAGGTCTTGCACGTGGTATTTCGGCATTAAACATGCGTATGATTCGCACTATTTTTGCCTCATGGATTATCACCTTGCCCGCCGGTGCTGGTTTGGCGATCATCTTCTTCTTTATGTTTAAAGGCATGTTTAGTTAAAGCCTCTCCCGGGGCTTTTGGTATGCTTAGCGAATGAGTCACTCAATACCAACTCTGCTAAAGCTAATGCAGCAGCTGATCGAGACCCCCTCGGTTAGCTGTACCTCCCCGAGTATCGACCAAAGCAACCGCGCAGTCATTGACCTGTTGGCAGGCTGGTTAGAACAACTGGGCTTTAAATGCGAAATCTGCCCAATTCCCGGGCAACCTGATAAAGCCAACCTGATCGCCACGCTCGGCGAAGGCCCTGGCGGACTGGTATTGGCTGGCCATACAGATACCGTACCCTTCGACGAAGAGCTGTGGCAGCATAATCCGCTCGGTATGACCGAACATAACGAACGCCTCTACGGTCTTGGCACCAGCGACATGAAGGGCTTTTTCCCGATTGCCATTGAAGCTGCCAAGAAGTTTCTCGACACACCACTTAAACAACCACTGATTATTCTTGCCACCGCCGATGAAGAAAGCTCCATGGCGGGTGCCAAAGCACTGGCCGAAATGGGCCGTCCGGTGGCCCGTCATGCCATTATCGGCGAACCCACCGGTATGCGTCCGATTCGCATGCATAAAGGCATGATGATGGAGGCGATTCGTTTGCAGGGTAAATCCGGCCATTCCTCTAATCCGGCCTGGGGCATCAACGCACTGGATGCCATGCACGATGTGATGACGGAGCTAAAAAGCTTTCGCCAGCAACTACAACGCGACTACAGCAACAGTCATTTTGATGTCAGCTTCCCAACCCTGAATCTGGGCTGCATTCATGGCGGCGACAACCCCAACCGTATTTGCGGCCATACTGAACTGCAATTCGACCTGCGCCCGTTACCGGGAATGGCACTGGATAATTTACGTGAAGAACTGGAAAAGCGCCTGCGACCAATCGCCAGCCAGCATCAGGTCGAGTTCGACATGCACACCCTGTTCGGCATCCCATCCTTTGAAACCGATGCCAGCCGTGACATTGTCAAAGTAGCCGAGAAGCTCACCGGCCATCAAGCAGGCAGTGTGAACTTTGGAACCGAAGCACCCTTCCTGAGTGAAATGGGTATGGACACCATTATTTTGGGCCCCGGTGACATTGATCAAGCGCACCAGCCCGATGAGTATTTATCTCTTGATAGGATTCAGCCTACAATTAGCCTGTTGGAAGAAATGATCAAACATTTCTGCCTTTAACTATTCGACTACAAATGCGATATTTTCGTGAGGACAAGGAAGCTCCGCATGCACGATTACAAGGATGTAATCGTTAGGGCGACGCAGGATGCTAAAGCCAGGAACCGCAGTGTATATGCAATACATGAGGCTTCGAGTACGGAGCTGACGCCGCCATCGCAGAAATAGCGCTTTTGGACACACTATGAGCAGAACTACAAAACCCTACGTTAACTGGTTCCGGGATTCGGCACCCTATATTCACGCCAATCGTAATAAAACGATGGTGCTGATGCTGGGTGGCGAAGCGGCACAACATCAGCATTTCAACGACATCATTCACGACATCGCCCTGCTGCACAGCCTCGGCGTCAAATTGGTGATTGTGCACGGCTCGCGCCCGCAAATTGACCAGCGCTTGCACGCCGCCAATATTAAAAGTGTATTTCACCGTGACCTGCGTATCACCGACCAAGCTTCGCTGGACTGCGTGAAAGCCGCCACCGGTGCGCTGCGCGCCGAAATCGAAGCCTTGCTCTCCATGGGGCTAGCCAACTCCCCCATGCACGGTGCCCGTCTGCGAGTTGCCAGCGGCAACATGATTACCGCCAAACCGGTCGGCATTCTCGATGGCGTCGATTTTCATTTTACCGGCGAAGTACGGCGTATTGATTGTGATGGTATTCGCAAGCAACTGGACGATGGCTCCGTTGTGTTGCTGCCGCCTTTGGGTTATTCGCGTACCGGTGAAGTGTTCAACCTGTCATCGGAAGACCTTGCCACCGAAGTTGCCATTGCCCTACAGGCTGACAAGCTGATTCTGATGTATGGCGATCAGGGTGCCGCCAGTACCACTAACGAATTAATCCGCGAACTGAACACCGATGAAACCCAGCAACTCATCAACGACGGCCAACAATGCGCTGAGATACAGCGCCATTTGAAAGCCGCCTATCGCGCCTGCCATGCCGGCATCCAGCGTACCCATCTGGTAAGTTATGCCGAAGACGGCGCATTACTGTCCGAGCTCTATTCTCGCGATGGCTCCGGCACGTTGATCACGGTGCAAAGCTATGAGCAAATACGTCAGGCACAAGCTGGCGATGCGGCGGGCATCATTGAGCTAATTCGCACGCTGGAAGAAAAAGGGGTGTTGGTCAGACGCTCCCGGGAACGACTGGAAAGTGAAATCGAACGTTTTACGGTAATCGAACGCGACGACAGCATTATCGGCTGCGCCGCACTTTACCCCTTTGAGGACGAGCAATCTGCCGAGCTGGCCTGCGTGGTGGTGCATCCAGATTATCAACAGGCGAATCGTGGCG